>Ga0070745_1000495_pt1 | contig 23565 bp, 20 predicted proteins | sample VirMetDEL_Mar_4_FD_77438 | JGI IMG/M metagenome (GOLD analysis project Ga0070745, IMG submission 77438) | Aqueous microbial communities from the Delaware River and Bay under freshwater to marine salinity gradient to study organic matter... | ecosystem: Environmental > Aquatic > Marine > Coastal ...
GGCACCTGCACCTGCGGCACCTGCACCTGCGGCACCTGCACCTGCACCAGCCGCGTTAGCCGCAACAACTGCATCTCCAGCAACCTTGGCATCAGCCGCCGCCTTAACTGCGGTACCTGCGTCAGTAATAACCTTTGCGTCTTTGACTGCATTTGCTGATTGAGCCAATGCTCCTCCACCACCCTGCGGAGATAAGAATCCTTGAGCCGCGTTACCTGTAACGGCAGGCACGTCTCTCAATGCGGCAGTTGCGTTTGATGCTTTAGCCATTCCGGCCATCCCGCCTGTTGGCGAAACAAATCCTGTAGGAGCCGCTGGGATCGCGCTACCTGCTGTTGCCGCCTTGTAAGCCGCTATAGCTTTTGGCGTACCAACAGAGGCGCCGATACCACCAAAGGTTCCGTACATCTGCATTTGCTGAGCTTGTCTGGCCTGTTCTAAAGCCATGCGTTGCTGGTTTTCTTGAGCCTCCAGTTTTGCAACTGCCGACATGCCTTCCTGCGCCCTCTGACGCAAGCCAAATCCAGTGCCAATAATCGCCATTTATCTACCCACCTGTTGCGCTTTCGAGGTGATGCCACCCATACCACCAAGCAGTGCTAATCGGCGATCTGCATCACGCATTCTTGTAGCGTTAAGACCACCTACCAAAGCAGAGGTCATCGTGTTTTGATCCAGTTGCTGAGCGTCTACGCCATAACGTGCCGCGTCACGGTTCATAGTTCCCTGAACATTGGCGGACGACGTGTCTATCGCATCGCGAGTTCTTTGAAGGTCGCCTGCAAGCGCTTTAGTTCCAGTCGCCGTGATCTCGCTTGCCAAGAAATTTTCGATGGGCGCAAACCGCGTCAAATAGTCTTGTGTCTGCGCTCTAATCAGGTCAGCGAACAGCTTATCGCCCGGATTTTCTTTCGGATTCATGCCTGAATATCTATAAGGATTGATGCCTGCGTAAGGGTTACCCATGCCTCCGGCATAGGTTGGCGTTCCCCTGTATGTTGCATCGGGATTAGGAAAGAAAAAGTCCTGTACTTGCGAAAAGTTAGGATTGCCAGATTGTTGTAATCGATCTAAAAAGTTCCGAAACATTTCTAGCCCCCGTAATTCTTATTCAAACCGAAAGCGGCACCTGCGCCAGTTCCAGTCACAGTTCCGGCAAGATTTCTTAAACTGCTGGAAGCGCCAAAATCACGCTGTGCTTGAGCTGTCACTCGATCCATCTGATTCTGAGCAAGCTCCATCTGGCCCTGCATAGTGTCGGTAGCAAGCCCTTGGCCCATCTTCACGATATTTGCTAGACCTTGATAAGCCTGATCTGTGTTGCTCAGACCTGCGTCTGACATGGCCTGACCTACGCCTCGAGCCTGAGCCGCTCGAAGAGCCGCTGACTCGTTTTGATAGGCGCCCATAGAGGGATCTAGTCCGCGTTGCATCATTGCCGCGTTTTGGAAGTCAGCCATTCCTGTTTCATAAACACCTGCCGCTTGAGTAGCCGCCTGACCCATAGGGTTCTGATAAGCCTGCTCGCTAAACTGGTTAAGAGTGCTTTGAATGTAGGAGTTTTCTAGCGGAACAAAGATTTGACCGTAACGCTGTAAAGATATAGCCGCCTGTTCAGCTAGGGCTTTCTTGCTCTCTAACTCTTCGGGTTTTCCGCCGCCGCCACCACCGCTCATATGTCACCTATAATCGTTTGTTGACTACGACGTATTTGAAGTCGTAACCAAAGCTTTGTGCTAATTCGGACAACCCACTGTGAGGCGTCCATATTTCAATCGATTCATGCCCAGTGTTTCGGGCTAAGGTTTCAAGTTCTTCAGCGTAAGTGACCGCACTTTCTGGGATAGGGTCGTAGGCTATCCATATCAGCAACTTACTAGTTTTCCGAAAAGGAATCGGAATACTTTGAAGTACGCAAAACCCAGTGCTTGTCCGTGCGGGGTCCACCATAAGGTGGCAATCACCGTTCACGCATGATGCGTAAACGTCTTCCGGTCTCCAGTCTGGGTCCACTTGCTCGTGGATTTCCATGAGACCGTTTTTGATGACATCCCAGTAATCCCGAATGTCAGCAAACTCTAATGCCATTTTATATCACCAATACACAAAATTCCAAAGAAATCAATACACTAGCGCATACCAATTATCATTCCTGTAACTTCACCAATACTGTCCAAAGAACTTCCAGTATCAGGGGAAGTTACACCCGAACTGCCGTATCTAGTCATTTCTAACTTCATGTCTGCGGCGGCAGTAGTTCTGTTACCCAAGGTTCCCGAAAGAGAGAAGGGCATATACAGGTTGGTTGTTGCCTTCACTCGCGTTTCACCAACAAGGGTCCAGCTTCCTCCGGTTGATCCGGTTGTCGAAATCGAGTTGCCGGTGGTGAAAGCACTGCCAGTGACTAACGTGTAGTAAATTGTTGTGGCACCCGACGTTGCGTTGTACGTGGCGCTGGTTACGGTATGAGACTTGTTACCGGACGTTATGGTGCTACCAGTTCCAACAAGACTTGTTTTGTTTCCGCTGATTTGAATGTAGTAGTAGGTAGTTCCGCCGCTTGTAAATGTAGCGGCGCTGAATGCAGTTCCAACCGTGGTGCTTGACCCGCCGCTAGATGCCGTTTTCATGTACATCTTGATGGAGTACGTCTTGCTGGATGTGGAGCTGAACCAGCCCGAAGCTTGCGCGTAAGGAATGTGGCCCACAGTAGTGTGACTACTAGCATCAAGGCTCTCTTCTAAGAATTTAAGAGTGCCTCCATACGTGCCGGAATAAGCGCCGCCTCTAAAATACTGGGTAGTAGTGTCTCTAAAGTTGGTCATGACACTAACGTCGCCAGTAAGCTTGTTGGCGTAAACGGTTGTGCCTTCCATGATGCTGGCTGAGATAGTGCCGGCGGTAATCTTGTTAGCGTTCAAGCTACCTACCTGCAAGACACCGTTGACCGATGTCAGCGTTGTCCCATCTAGGTTCAATCTAGACGTATTCAAGGTTCCGGTAGAAATCGTGCCAGCATCAACACTGGCGATCTTCGCGTAATCGATGGTCGCATCTTCAATGAATGCGTTTGTTATCGAACCATGCCTAATAAACGCGGTATCCATGTAGACGCCGGCTGGCACAAGAGTAGAGCCGTCGTCATTCAGGATTGCGTTGGCCTGAACAGTAAATGGCACAATTAGATTTGTGCTATTTGATGGACTGTTGGTCTGTTCGTTAGTTGCGCTTGGATTGACCAGTGCAAACTTGTCGGCCCTGATAATAAATGCGCTGGTTGGAGTTCCGTCGTTATCGGTGTTCGATAACCCGAAGCCGGCAACGTGTCCGTTGTTATCTAGCTTGACTGAGTATTGGCTAGATAGACCTCCGTTTTCATCGCCCACCACAGACTGTAGAGTTTGGATCGAACCAAGCGCTCCGCCGTTACCGTCCTCACCCTGCACCTGAACCTGCAACGTACTGATAGATGAGGCTTGCGCTGATCCGTTAGGGAATACCGCAGTTTCCAAGTCTTCCACGATATCCGCAGAAGCAAGAATAAGCTCATTATTTGGATTGCCTCCTGACCATACCGCAGACGATAGCTGATCCAGTCTAGAGGCACTTGAGGTTCCGTCAGGAAACACCTCTGCCGTTACTGTATTGAGATTTGCCGCAGTCGCTAAATTTAATGTGCCTTCCGTGTTGCCATTTACGAACATCTGAGCGGCGATATTGTCCACTTTGTCGGATATCGCGCCGTCAGCGGTAACTGCCGTGTTCAAGGTGTTGAAGGCTGTAGCCGAAGCAAAAGCAAGATCACCGTTTCCGTCGTAAAGGGTAGAGATAATTCCATCAATCCGGCTGGCAGATGCACCACCACTTCCAAAGACCTCTGTTTCTAGTGCGCTTAATGCACTTGAAGAGGCCAGCTTTACCTGTCCTGTCGTAGCGTCAAACACAGCAGAGTTAAGCTGAGTGATAGCACTAGTGTTTGCCACGCCGTTTGGATAGACCGCAGTTGTCACAAAATCGACTGCATCACCAACAGCCTCTAGACCCGTATCGGGATCAGTCAGCGTTGCGTTAAGCGCATCAATCCGAGACGAAGTTGCCGCTGATGGTGTTACCCCGTTACCCCAAACTTCATTATTAAGGGCAGAGACTGCGGACGCGCTGGCTAGTTGCACATTCCCGTTGGCGTCGAAGACCGCACCCTCTAGGGATGTAATGTCTGCCTGAACAGAGCCAACAATGGTGTCGTTACTAGTTGAATCGTAGATGGCTCGAACATCATTCGTTAACGATGTGAGCGCCGAGCCAGAGGCAAGCTTTACACCGCCATTAGAATCAAAAACCGCCGACTCTAAATCCGTAACGTCGCCTTGAAGGGTGCTGATGTCTCCACCTTGAGTGCTGACAGTACTGCTTAAACCGGATAGTGCGCTGGTAGTCGCAAGCTTTACATTTCCATCTGCATCAAAAACTTCAGACTCTAAATCGGTAACATCGGCCTGTAAGGTGCTGATGTTTCCACCTTGTGTATTGACGGTATTGGTTAGACCCGTCAAAGCGCTTGCAGTTGCTAAGCGAGCATCACCATTTGAGTCGAAGACTTCCGTCTCCAAGTCAGTAACGTCGGTCTGTATAGTTTTAATAAGGCTAGGATTCGCGCCATCGTAAATAGCCTCAACTTCATTTGTTAAGCCGCTTAAAGCGGTAGTGGTTGCTAACTTGACGTTTCCATTTGCGTCAAAAACAGCGCCCTCAAGGTCGGTCACGTCAGTCTGCAAGGTAGAGATATTTCCTCCTTGCGTTGAAACGGTATTGCTAAGCGCTGAAACGGATGATCCAGTAGCGAGTCTCGCCGTACCGTCGCTGTTAAAAACCTCCGCCTCTAAATCTGTAACATCACCTTGCAGGGTGGATATATTCCCGCCTTGTGTGTTGACCGTACTTGTCAATCCAGAAAGCGCACTAGTTGTCGCAAGCTGAAGGTTGCCGTCTGAATCAAAAACCTGAGCCTCGAGGGATGTTACATCTCCCTGAAGAGTAGATATGTCTCCACCCTGCGAACTAACGGAATTGGTAAGTGTGCTGACTGATGATGCGGTTGCCAGTCTGGCATTACCGTTGGCATCGAAGACCTGACCTTCTAAAGCAGTTACATCTGACTGAATAGTCTTGATTAGGCTAGGGTTAGCTCCGTCATAAATGGCCTCAACATCACTAGTAAGTGAGTTAAGGGCTGATGTCGTTGCAATCTGAGAATCGCCGTTACTGTCGAACACAACGCCCTTTAGCGATGTGACGTCAGTTGATAGAGTGCTGACAGTTCCGTTTAGACTCGTCACGGTCGTATTTGTTGCGCTAAGAGCTGTAGCCGTCGCAAGGCGTGATGTGTTGTCTGCGTTGAACACCTCTGCATCGAGCGTAGCAATAGCAGACTCGTTGTCAGCGATACGCGGATCTTCGATGGAGGTCCACTCTTTATCGCCATCACCGTCACTGTCGAAGTAGATGTGTAGCGTGTTGTTGTCGGATGTGTCGTACCAGCGAGAGTTGTCTGCAATCGTGCCCGTCGGTGCAGTTCCTTGGGTATACACGTCCGCTGTATTAGCGGACAGATCAGAAACAGATGTTTGCAGGTTGCTCGTAGCAGTGTTTAACGAAGCAATCGATGTGTTAATGCTCGTAATCGATGAGTTGATCGTGCTGACACTGGTATCCAATCCGCCAATTCTAGTAATCAGGTCGTTGCCAGAGTAGGAGCTAAGGTAGCCAGTAAACGTCTCGAGGTTACTAGTCAGAGAATCAATATCTGATATCTGAGTCGCAAGGCTGATTGCTAACTCACTGGTTGTAATCTGTTCTTCAATAATTTCTAGAATTACATCTACGTCAGGCTGAGTTGTACCGTTGACCCCAGCCGATGAATTGAACGGGCCAATGTCGTCGTTTACGTTGACCGCTCTAACCCAATAATAGTAATTCGCGTTAGTCCCTACGGCGTCGGCATAGATCCCTGTAAATCCAGATACACGAGCCAGAAGGGTAGCGTCACTAATGCTATCGCTAGTATGTCGATGTATTTCGACAAAAGCGTGTCCCACATAGGTTCTTAAATCCCACGTCAAAATAATGTTTTGGAATGCACCGCTGGCAGACAAGCCGGTAGGCGCTGGAGGAAGCTGTATATTAGCATCCTCAGTGGGAACAACGAAGTCAGAACTGTTACCTGTTACGGTAGAAAGCCCTATGTTTGAGGCTAAACGTAACACATTGGTGTCGAGCAAGTCCTGAAAGGTAACAGCTCTTTGAAACGGACTGCCTCGATGGCCCAGCAGGACATCAAGACCCTCTTTTACCGTCTCTCCAAACAGTCTTTCTTGCTGGCCCCACTTTACGGGGACCGCCATTATGGACTTGCGTTTTGCCATTAAAGCTCTCCGGCAGACTCGTAAACACAAACCTCATTGATTGAGGTAGATCCTGTTAATTCAACTTCAAATTCTTTTGCCTTGTACCCAGAAGGTAGCCTGAACAATTCGTCACTAGTCACCGTCTGTGTGTGCTGTAAAGTGCCATCGGCGTACAGCTTGAAGGTAATACCAGAGCCGTAGCTGTCGGCCTGCACCTTAGCTACCGCTGGGTTGATAGGGCGGCTGTTGTAGAACTTCTTGCTCTTCCATGTGTAGCTGAGAGCTGAACCACTAGCGAACTTTTTCGCACTACCAGATACGACTATGTAAAGCTCATCCTCTTCTAGCTCGTTATAGCCAGCAGTTGCATGGAAGCTAAGGTCAGTGAGGGAGTTTTTGTTTCCTCGCGGATCAAAAATAAATCCCTTCTCAACAGAGCCTGTATCGTAAAAACCGATGTAGTGGCCCTCCCAATAAAAGCCCTTAATCGAGGAGGGGACAAACTCCTGCCACTGATCTCTTGTTAATAGGTCTTCGGTAATAAGGCGCAAGCCGCTCTCAGTAGCCATAACAAGACCGTCTGGGCTGGCGTACATGACGGACGTACCCATATCGACAATTGAGTCTTTCGACACGCATGACAGGGTAGAGTCGATCTCAGTAAGCGCCATAGCCTGAGGATCAAGACCGGATGCCATGTAGGGCTTTTCCTTGGTCAGGATGAGCAGGCCGGTCTGTAGCGGCGCCAGTCCTACAATGTCTGACTTGACGCCAAGCTTGTACTCATCGGGCCATGCGTGAGGTAAAAATGCCTCGCTGAAGCACACTGTTCTGCCAGCAAAGCCAGCGAACACTCCGTTAGGCATAGCAACCAAACCCTGTAATGGGCCGTCAGGGTGATCGGTAGAGTTGTCGTCTGGTGGTGGGTCATAGTTCTGTGACGTAATCGCCTCACCAAGCTGAGCTTCTGTTTTACTGTCAGTGTAGGAAGTTGTAGAGAAGTTAACGTCAGCAACAAAGCGGTATGTACCGCTAGTGTCCGTTCTGTAAATACGCTTCTTGGAAATGTTGTAGTTGCCACTGACATTTGTAGGGAAGGTCAGTACTACGCCTTGATCGCTGTAAACATCTACCAGATCATCAAACTCGGCTTCACACGGCTGTCCCTCTTCGCCGTACGCTGAAACGTGCGTAAAAACGTACGATCTAGTCTGAGGCAGTTCCTCGTCTTCTTTCGTGGACGTAGTCGGATCAACGGCGACAGTTGTGAACGTGGCTGGTCTAGGTATGCCCAGACGATAGTAGGTGCCATTACCCACTATCGAGGCTAAGGTCATACGAGGATAGCCAGAAGAACCACCGATGCCAGAAACATATATCCGCTCATAGGCATCTTCAGATAGTGGTGAGCGGACGATATCCAAGTCTTCGTTGCTTCCAATCCATATCGAGTCGTTAAACTTAAAGAGCGTATTAGTCCCCACAGATATAGAGTAAGAGTTAACCGGTGAGATTGTCGCAGTCGCATTGTCTTTCCAAGGCTCCAGTCTTCCAGAATCCAAACGAACATTGGTTGCAATCTGAGCCATATCCTCAGGTAACAACCGTGCAAATATTTTCGGCGCTTTGCCGCTAAATGTAGTTAACCTAAAGCCTGTCATTTACGCCTCCAAATACGGATTCCATAGATCGCCGCGAAAACACTCAAAATTAGCCAGCGGTAGTAATCCGGCGTCTGCTCTAAAGCTTTAAATCCTTCCGTAACATAAGGTTGCATTGACGGGATAAACGCCATGATCAAAGGCGTCGAGATAACGATCAAAACAAACTCGTCTTTCCATCCTGAGTTTTTGATTTGCTCCAGCTCCCAAGCGTTATCAAGTTTCTGACCCTGTTGGATCAGCTCTATCTGCTTGGTGTGACGTAGCTTTTCAATCTCAAGTTTCTGAGCCTTCTCGTCATGCTTTCTCTGGCCGCGCTTATCTATGGCCTCAACAACCTTTCCGCCCAAGCTACCTAGTAGTGTTGTCACAATACTCATATCGCTATCCCTGCTTAGGTGATGAAAGCATGAAGGAGATCAAAGATGCGGCTATCCCCATAAGGACAACAATTGCGCCGCTAGTTTTAAGCGTCTCCATCATTTCCTCCTGCCTATACACCTCTTCCTGTCGCTCTCGCGCTATTTGACGCTTGATGTCCATGTATTCATTGAGGCCTTCCTTCCCGTAAGCCATGCCGATAAGGGAGAGGAGTTCTTTTCTTTGCGCCTCAATTTTTTTCTTAGCGGCAAACGCCTTTACTGCCTCCGCCTCAACGCTCTTACTAAATACCACCCGCTTGAATGGGTTCGCGTTGCGGGCTTTTTTCTCCGCATACAGCACATCACTAGCGTGGCCGTACCATGTGCCAATCTGCATCATGGTGTCCTCCGCTGACTTGCCCATTTCCACGCAAGCCTTGATAACTGCAAAGCTTTTTGTGGCGGCGGCAACTGCTGTAATCGGGTCAATCATCAAAGCCTCTATGAGATAGCAATATCTAGTAGCGTGATGTCGTCATTAATAGGCCTCACCGTTTCTACAGCAGAGCCTCCCAAGGTATTTGACGTGATTCGTCTTTTGACGTGTTCATGAACTGGCGTGTTAGGGCCAGCCGTTTCCAGCGTCCAAGTAGTCACACCTATCTCTTGCCAGTAAGCATCACGAGCGTTTCGGTACTCATCGCTATAAAGATAGGATCGACTACCGGCGGTGTTCACTCCGATCAGTGAACAGCACCAATTCAGTGCGCTACCGTTTTTCATGCCGGCGTTTAGCATTAACGCACCACTTTCATCCGACACGCGCCACACCGCACCATCAGAGTGCTGAAGCATCCTGAGATAAGCCTCGCGATAGTGATCTCTCTTTTGCGTATCAATTAATTGACCGCAAACCCAAAACGGGTAAGAGCCTCCATCGAGGTATCTCAGGGACGCAAAGAAGAGGCGATCAAACTCGCCTTCATCAATGCTGGTTACTGTGTCAAACGTAATCATTCGTCGATCAAAGCCTCAATATCTAGCGCCTGCTGTTGGATCGTTTTCATTTTTTCAACGGTTGCATCTATGTCTTGCACTCCGTCTACATAAATAATTGGAGTTGTAAACGTGCCAGAAGCGGAAGCCGACTCCCACGTCCCCTCAAGGTGAGTCGCGTCTGGTGCTGGGTTTGTATAGGTCAGCGTAATCATGAGATGCGAACGTCTATATCACCTGAGCCGTCAAAGGTAGACTGCATCTTTGTGAAATGACCGGTATCGAAATCAGCAGAATCCCAAGTCCAATACCGGTAACTCCCGCCTATTTGACTACTAATTGCATCAGGTCTATCTAAAGAGACGATGGTTCCGTCAGTAGCCTCGAACTCAAGAGTGTCAAAAATATCAACTGCAACAGTTCCGCTAAGATAAAACCAAACCCCATCACCACCTGAATACAGGTCAAATCGGGCAAGAGTGTAAATTGTGTAACCGGAGTAGGTGGTTGGGCTAACTGACCCTGTCACCGTTGCAAATTTTCCGTTATAGACATTTCCTTGATAGGTATGACTGCCTTGAGTCAACGTATGCGTGGCTGTAAAAGCACTCGCGCCATAAAAGTCGGCTAGATCTATGGCTCCAGATGCAATGTTAACCAGACCTCTTACGTCTGTATCATTCAAAGACACAGTAGTGCCTGACGTAGCGCCAAGCTCTATATGGATGTCGTTCAACGATATAGCGCCAGAGGTTTGGAGAGCCATTAATCAGTCCAGACTGCCGCGCAGATGTCTTGTACCAACTGGTCTTCGCCAGTAACGTCGGTAGCCGTAGATGTCTCTGTGCCGTCCTCAGCAACAGTCACGGTATAGCGGTTTAGCCACTTCGTTTTTTCAGTTGCGATCGGCAATTGATCGTCAGTTGAGTCGTCAAACGTGTGAACATAGACCACCATTAACGACGGATCATCTCCGTTGGGGGTCACTTCGACTCGTTGTACTGTACGTACATTAGTTATTGCCATTTTCAAGCTCCTCTATTCGCTTGTTAAGGGTTTCAATTTGAGCGGATTGCTCTTTTACTGCCGCCCACAACACGGAAACCATTTTTCCGTAGTCAAGGCTTTTAACTTCTTCTTCGCCGACAACTATTGGGTTTTGCTCTTCGTCTATCTCAACGATGTCCTCGACTTTGGTTTCAACCAATTCAGGCAGGTACTCTTCGACTTCTTGCGCGATGAAACCAAGACTGCCTTCTCCTGACTCAATCCAATCGAAGCGCTTTGGCTCCAATGCCTTAACAATATCCAGACCACCTTCAAGTGGTTTTATGTTCGTCTTCTTCCTGATATCTGAATAGGCAGTGACGTTGCCTGTCGCTGTAAGGTCGCCATAGACATTGATGCCTTCACTAACTGTTCGAAGCTTTTCGTTGCCGACATGGAAAAGCTGAACATAAGGAGCGCTGGAGTTGGTGATCATATAGATCAGTGCGCGATTAGAGCCGTTGCTATCTTCGCCTTGGAAATAAAAATTGCCGCCCGCATGAAGGTAATTACGGAAGTAATGATTACTGCCGTCGTGCCATATACGCAGATCCGCGCCGTTACCCATGCGGATGTTGTAGCCGCCCTGCCACTCTGTATGACCGGTTACGTTGTCGTTGTCGTCAGAACGGATAAACGATGAGGCGTGTAAGCTATCTACGGTGTCTGCATCGCCTACAGCAACAGTTATTGATGCGTTTGCGGAGCCGTCCCAACTGACTGACCCTGTTGCATCGCCAGTAAGACTCAGTGTACGAGCCGTTGTCCACTTGTCAGCGTTGGGGTGGTAGCCGTCGTGGAACACCTTTGACCATGACGACCAACTCGCCCCGCTACCGTGCAGACCTCGAATCCATAACTCTCCGCTGTCACTGTAAGAAAACAACTGGCTTTTATAGTTGTTATCCCGACCGCGCATGTGAACGATCGTTCCCGCGTTGTTGTCAAACGGCTGGTTACTTGATTCAGATGAGTTTCCGTAGAAACCCTGCTTGTCCAAGTTGTTAGCATCTACTGCGCCAATATTTGTTTTGTCACGAGCTACGTCAACGCCGTCAGCAACAGATACGTTCTGCAAAACGCGGCTAGAGCTGATGACGGTCGTGCCGTTGATTTCAAAATTGCCCGTCTTTAAGTTGAGGTTTCCTGTACCTCCCTCAATTTCCATACGGTCGGTGCCATTCAAAAAGAAACTTGTGCCGCCGTTGTATGTTGCGCGTATTTCTGAATTGTTGTCACCTAAGTAAATGCTGGCAGTTTCGCCCGTTGCGTTAAAGCCTTGAGTGCCGCGAATTTTTAGGTTGTTTTGAAGGTCGGTCAGTGAGCTGTTTATCGTCGCTATTACGGCACTTGCCGCAGTGCGGAAGTAATGCGTGTCATTGTCATAGTAGTTGCCACGATCACCTGAGTCGCCTAAGTACAGACAACGAGCGCCTTCGGGGTTAGAAAGCATAAGGTATGTGGCGTGATTAAGCTCAATCGCTGTACTACCACCATTGCCATAAATGACAGGCACGTTTTGGATGTTACGGCTGGAGTCGATAACATTAACGTTGCCAACGTCATACCCAGCAGTCGAGGCAACCACGCCTGTTTGCGCGTTCAGCCAGACCCTAGCGTTACCATCAGAAGCCACATAAAGACCCCATCCACTCTGACGGAAACCGCTCAAGAAGGTGGCGTTGCCTTTTTTCGTAAAGCCAATTCCGTACATGCCAGAAATCGCGGCGTCAGTGGGGTTGTAATTGCTTCCGATTGTATAGATCGGGTTCGACTTGGCAGCGTTATTACCTACATTGTTGTACGAGCCTTCAAGATGCCCACTGTGGTGGTTGCTTCTTGTGATCGTTCCGTTAGCGCCTACACTGATATCTTGTGCAAAAACATTGCGCGAACTGTCGATGACGGTTGTGCCGCCTAGCTGTAGATCCCCTGCACCCGTGATAGAGAACTTGGGCGTGCCTAATGACAGGGCAGAACCTTGGGATAGCCCCGAAAGCTGGCTTGATGACCACGTATAAAAGTTAAGCCCAAAAAATCCAATGTTAAGAGCTGATGCGCCACCAGCCGTGTAGCTAGACGCAAGCTCAATTCCGCTTGATGTAGTTCCTACAGCCGTGCGAGTGTTTTGTCCAATCCAAGCGTCCCAGCCGCTAAACCGTGTTCCAAAAGTCGTATAGGGCGCGAAAAGCATACCTCTGGCAGTAGTCTGGCTTCCCACGACAATGTCATAGCGCCCACTGGTGGTGTTGTTTCCAAAGGTAATGTTCCCTGATAACCCAATTCCGCCGATATTTGTCAGGTTACGGCTAGTATCGACAATATTCGTTGAGCCGATGTACAGGCTAGTGAATAAGCCATCGCCAACGCTATTGATGCGGGTTGTGCCGTTTACCTGATACCCGCCTACTACATTAAGCACGCCCGAGGAGTTAAGCTCCATTTTTTGTGAGCCTAAAACTTCCCACCTGAAATTGTCGGTAGTATGGCTTCGTAGCGTATTGCTACTCGTTATACCTCGAACATAAATGCCAGAGTTGCCAGTCCCCACGTTGTTGAGGTAGACAAAGCCGTCTGCTTTATTTAAAGAAATATCGCCAGTCGTCGTGATAGAGCCTACGCTAACATTTGTGTTTTCTTTAAGTAGCTTTTCCCAGCTCCCGTAGCTTGTCGCGTTGTACGCTGAGCGGATGAAAAGGTTGTTGCCATTAGTGACCAAGTTAAGCTGGCTATAATAGTTGCCGCTGTGTGTCTGTAGCGAAATTATGCCTTCTGCATTATCTGCCCCGCTCGGTTGTGTGCCTCCACCCCAACCGCCATCTGTTTTAGACAGGATGAAGGTGTCGAGATCATTGGTGCTACCTATGGCACTAGTAGATCCGTGAATTCGCGCTATCTTGATGTCGCCGATCTTATCTGGAGTCGCTGTCTTGTTCGTAGATGTCAGACTGACAAACGTGGCATTACGGCTAGAGTCGATGACGGTTGTGCCGTTAATTTTTATATTACTAGACGCGTTCAGGTTAGTGACATTGACAGTGCCCGTGTTGTCGAGGCTAAACGAGTTGAAGTTTGCACTGTTTGGCTGTCGTGTGAAGAACGTTAGCGACCCGCCGCGTGTGTCTGCTCCACCACCTTGGTTGTTGGCTCTAATAAGTGCAATTCTATCGTCTGATCCTTGAGCGAACGAATTAAGCCAATTGATGTCTTTAATAATCTGACCATCGCCATTGTTATTACGGCGAATGTCTACGTTGCCTTGTGTGGCAATGGTGCCGCTGAAGGTGCCTGAGCCAATGTTCGTTAGATTACGGCTAGAGTCGATGACGGTTGTACCGTTCATCCTTATCGTTCTGCTTGCACCTACGTTTAAACCTGTAGTGTCAATTTGCAAAACATTTGCGGTATTGCTCGGATGGAAAGCAATCAGTCCATTACTGTTATAAACATTGAAGGAGCTTGCGCCCCCATACGCTGTAAATGCTGTGCCGTTTTTAAATAGCTCGCCTACGCCACTGTTGCTTGCCATTTGAAAATCAACATATTGAGTCTGAGTGGATGATCCTATTTTAAGGAGAATAGAGCCCGTGGAGCCTCCAGTTATTGAGTGCTGACCTGACGAAGCGATGGTGCCTATGTTGGTTAAGTTACGGCTAGAGTCGATGACAGTTGTGCCTCCGACTTGTATATTTCCGTTTTGCAGAATCTTCAGCCTTTCTGCTCCTTGAGTAGCTAGGCTGATTCCATAATATCCAGAAATCCCTATCGGGACTGAACCTGTTGGGTCTAGATTGAACCCATAATGAGGCTGACTTTTTCCGTTTAGCGTAAAGTTATCGGTGATGCCTCGCCCAATAATGCCGTTACCAGTATTTATCGTGCCAAGGCTGGTTAGGTTACGGCTAGAGTCGATAACGGTTGTAGTGCCTATTTTTAAGCCACCCGTAGCAATACGGACATCTGTTTTTGGCTCAAGAATGATATCTGACTGCGCGTCAGCAATTGCCCCCGCTGTAAGACCCAAGTAACCGCCATACGTGCCAGCGGCGTTTGTACTGATTATTAGATCAGAGTCGTCTTGTTCATCATCTGTGTAGCCAATAGCAATCGCGGTTCCTGCGGTGTTCGTAAATTCTATCTTGGCTTCTGCCGCTCCGCCGCCGCCATTACCATTGTCATAAAGGGTTAGCGTTGGCATACCAGAGTTGATGATATCGACGCCAGTAAAGGTTGCTGTGCCTCCAGCACTAATTCTTGGAGTACCACCTACATGTAACGCGCCAGAAACTACATCAAAGCCGCTATTGTTAAATTGTCCGACCTCTGCGTTGTTATATAAAACAGTAACGCCGCTCGTGCCGTCATAAATTACTAAGCCATTACTCTGTTGCGCGTTAAGTATTGACCAATCACCGCTAACCTCGGTAAAAGTCAGATTGTCTGATCCACCAGTGAGGGTCAGCTCGTCAAATGTGCCAGTTCCGCTACTGGTAATAGCGCCACTGCTGATGGTGCCGACCGACGTAAAATTTTTGCTGTTAAAGGTGATATCTGTACCACCAGAACTAATCGACAGATTATTGCCGCCGTCGTTAGTGATGCCGCCACGAGCAACCATAGCTCCAGTAGAATAAATACCCTCGCTAGATTGAACGTACAAGTAGCCAGAGGGGATAAAGACGCGCCCATCGTTACGGGCAAGTAGTACATTACTTCCACCAGAATTTCTAAATATTCCAGAGTACGCGCTGGCAGAAGTATCAGCGCCGACCGCCCTTATACCGCCGTCGACGTTTACTAAATGACTGAATTCGAAACGATCGTCTGTCGCATTCCACGTCATCGATGCGTCAGTAGTGCTATTAACCGCATCCTGAATCGTGATACCCGCACCATTAGCACTAGCCGAAGAGTCACCGGTCGAGTAGTTCAGGGTGATGTTGTTGTCTTCGACATTTAGGTTTGCGGTGTCGATGGTTGTGGTTGTGCCGCTTACAGTCAGGTTGCCCGAAACAGTTAAATCACCAGAGAAAGTAGCATTGCCCGAGGAGTCAAGCGTGTGGACATCGTTGGTGCCACCTACGCGCCAATGAACTTTGTCAGCAGAGTGGTTGTAATAGATCCTGCCGACTGCGTTATCGGTATTGTCGCCAAACCAAATGTAGCTTTGTCCGCCATCATTTGCGTGGATTGCAATTCCTGCGACGGTTGAATCTGCCGCCACAATCTGAGCGTTACTGTTTGGTGTGCCTGAAATCGCATTGCCAGTGAATACGGATTGCTCAGACGCCGTAATCGCGCCCGATGAGATGGTGCCGTAAAACGTAGACGCTTTATTGGCATCAAGCTTGTAGCCTAGCTGTTGATTAGCGTAAAGCCTTATTTCCGCGCCTGTCGAATCGCCGTCGCTTCCCGCTTGAATGTATATTGGACGCTCTGTAGAGTTTAATTCGGCTCTAGTGGAATCGGCGTTTTGTCGAAGTGAAGTGATGTTACCTGTATAGCCAGTGTTCTTTAACTCAATAAACGAGTCATCGCCAGTGTTGCCAACGTCGTTGACGATGTTGCCACTGCTAGTAATAGTGCCTGAGAAGGTTGCACCTGTACTATCTAAAGTTAATCTATCTTCTGAATTAGTTTGGAGAACGTATTTGCCATTAGTGCTTGCAATGTCGAACGTGTGCTTTGCATGAGCCGAAATATTGGTTCCGCTAGTGATGGACAGCCTTCTTGTGCTTCCCGACCCACCTTCGAAGTATTTCCCCTCGGCAGACAAATTTACATCTACTTCACCACTGCTAGTTATAGCGCCCGAGGATATGGTGCCGCTGAAAAAGCCGTCTTTAAAACGCGCCGCCGAAGCGCCTAAATCTGTTGTAGCATCCTCACTAGCACCAGCACTGGTCGAAGGTCTAACTGATCCGTTATCGAAACGAAGACCAGCGCCATTTCCGTAGTTGTTGTGGATGTAAAGACGTGAGGCATTAGAGCCAATTGTGCCAACCAAACTGCCATTGGTTTTGATGTCAATAACAGAGCCTGCGTCAGATCGATCACCTATTATTGATGTCGTCGATGTTGTACCAATGGTAAGCGCGCCCGTCATCGTATCCCCATCGATGGAGACCGATTCGGTGTCGGCGGCTGACTGAGCCTGTGAAGCAATGTCATCTAGAGCGGCGGCTACCACGCGCAAGGCTATCGTTTCGCCAGAGGAAAACGCTGACGCTGTCGTGCCGTCTTGCGCTCTAGTGACAGTAAGAGTGTTTGAGGAAATGGCCGTTACTTTGACGATTTCCGACCCAGACCCCTCACCGATAGTTGCGTAGAAGTAATCCCCCGAACCTAAAGTAGGGAAGAGGGATGCGTCTGCTACAGCTATCGACGTCGCGGAGTTTGTAATCGCACTTGACAGCGTGGTACTGGCAAGGTTGGCAAATTTAACAGCCATAACCAATAAACCTCAATAGAATCAAATAGTTAGGAGGCCGAGACTGTCCAAGTCACGGTTAAACTGTCCGATTGAGATTTATTTATCACTGAAAATACAGTCCTGCAAAGCATCGTACCGTTGCTTGAAGCGTTAAGAATTGCCGCTTCTGTAATAGCCGCCGCACTGCTAGGTGTGTTAGCAGGGAAGGTTGCTACATACACAACGTCATTGCCTGAAACTGTAGTGCTGGTAAGGGCAACTCGAGCAGACTCACTGCCAAGAGTAGTGTTACCAACTGCCGCCGCTGTAGAGTCTGTGCCAATCGCCATGTGGCTCATAACTGACGCAGACGTACCGGCCATTCGAGATGCAACAAAGTTTTTGCCAGACGTAACAACAAGGTTATCGACCGACTCTTCTTGCTTTACTACACCGTCCTCAGAAGTGACGACGATATCCAGCCGCCCCTTTAGTTTAAGATCGTCATGGATCATCGTTTGTCTCCGAATTAACTAGCGTTAAGTAGCATGAAACCGACAAGCCCTCTGTTGGGTATGCCGTTTGCTACTAAATTTTGAGCAACGAGTACGTCGCCCATCGTTACGCTGTCCGTCAATCCTTTCCGTGGAGACAGCACGGGTGTGTCCGATACCGCAATAGAATCTGTTGCAACCTTGGACACATCAAAAGATTGCGATTCTTGTACGATTATAGTATCCGATGAAGCCTTTGTGAACGCAAAAACTGCGTTATCTGTCAAGGGGTTAGTCGAATCTTGTAGGATTTTTCCAACACTAAAGTCGGCGTCCTCAGAAACAGAAATCTGATCGTCCGAAACCCTGTCAATATCGAACGCCTGACTCTCTGAAACTGTAAAAGAGTCAGACCTTGGCTTGCTAACTGCTATTGCCTGATCATCTGCAAAGCTGAATGAGTCATCCGTGGTCTTAGCAAACGAGAAGGCCTGAGTGTCTGTCAGTGAGTAGACGTTGGTCTTAACAGCTCCAGCGTGTTTGTCTATCTGATTGAAGTCATCGAGCGTAAAGAAGTCCTGAAGGACAATCGATGAATCAAAAATTGGAGAGTCACTAAACGAGAACTGATCATCTGGCGAACCAGAGACGTCAGTCGAGTTTTCGTTAAAGGTGAAAACAAAATTAAATGGGTTGCGGCTGACTGATATTGCCTGCGAAAGCGCGAAGCTATCAGTCTGAGCAGACAAGAAGTCTAGCTCGACGGACTCTACAATCGATGATGTATCGCTTAGTACGCTTGATACATCAAACACCGGCTGTTCACTGAGTGTTGTTGAGTCTGTAAGACCCTTCCCGATATCAAATACTTCGTCATCAGTGAACGAGTAATCGTCGTCAAATGTCCTGAAAAAGGCCATGACCGGAACAAGGACATCGGACATGGAGAAATTATCAGACTGAACAGAACTAACGCCGAATACCGGCGCCTCTGTCATCGTATAGGAATCAGAGACGACCTTATTTGGATTAAGAGCGGGGCTATCTGTGAAGCTGGTCTGATCGCTCAAACCCTTGCCAAAGTCAATTGCATGAGACTCAAGCAGTGACGTACTGTCAGAGAACGACGGCTCAATAGAGAGCACATGCGAGTCTGTGATCGATTGTTCGTCAGTGAAAAAGTAAAGCGTTCGCTCTGCGTTGACGTGAACGTCGTGCAGGAACAACTGTCGCCATGAAGGCGAAGCGTAGAGCTGACGATAACTGATCTCTGGTTGTAACTGTCGGTAGTTGGTACTGATAGACAGCGATCTTTCTGAGATCACTGCCGCAAACGTAGGGCGGGACGCCTCTACAAATAGTCTCCGACTTGTAGCACTCGCGACCAGCCGTCGGACTTTTACCTCGGCATGGATCGCCATCTAGTTACCCGAACTGCGATCTGACCTTGAACTTAATCAGATCTACCACTGTTTGCGTTCTAGAAGCTGAGTCGGTGAACTCTATCTCGCCCTCAAGAACACCTGTCGTTGACAGCGTGTCAGAGTCAAAAACAAAAGTTACCTTCCCCTCAGATGCGTTTGTAACTGTTCCTAGCAGGGTGTCGATAAGTGAAGTCTGTCCAACCTGACGCACACGCATGCGGACTGAACCGCCGGTAAGATCGAGGGCCGCAAATGTAGTTGCGTCATCTGGATCAAGCGTTTGACCAGCCGCCGCAGTGTTCGAGTCCTTCAACGTGATCTCGATCTCTGGCAACTGATCGCCTTGCACAAGGTCGATTGTCGTTAAGTAAGCCATTAGATAAACGCCCTCGGTTTGCAGGTGAGCGTACCGCCACTGAATCCATACTTGACCTGTCGGAGGGTGCGAGCTACTTCTTTCTCGAAGAAGTCTCTGTTGACAGCCGCAAGGTTAGGATTGGTAAAGGGCTGACCTGCCATCATTTGCAATCGATACAACGCGCCATGCACCAACGCTTCACGGTTTTCTCGACCGATGCTGTCTGGAATGCTTGTGCTTGTTGCCGTCGGTTTTACTGAATAAATGACCCGAAACGAATCATTTTCGTTAGGGATCGGTGCCAAGTAGAAGTCAGTGTTGTCACGCTGAGCATAGTACTTGGGCTTGCCTTTTGTGGTCTCATCGCCAAGACGGCGCAACAACTCATTGTAAGAAATGGGCTGAAGCGCCGTTTTGTCGTCAAACACATCGATGATGTGATTAAGCTCTGTACCCGTGGGGAGTGTAACTGCGTACTCATTGACCCCATCGATAATAGTGATGAATTCAGGTTCAGGGATATAGACATCTGTTCTTTTACAGAAGTCGATAGCCGCGTCCCGAACAGCACGTTCGATAATAAAGTCAGGGCAACCCTGAACTTCAGGTCGAACATATAGATTGAGGTCTGAGTACTTCATTACATTCTCCCGACGTTACGGTCAGGAGTGTTAGGCATAGGCGTGATAGCGCCGTCTGCCTGCGTCTTAACACCCAACGCATTAGCAAATGATTGATAGTGCATCATTGAGCGCTCTGCGTTACCTGCATACTCAGAGTCCTTCTGATATGCACGATAGAGTATGTAATCTAATATACAATTCGCGTACACATCATCTAGGCTGATGACTGTGGTATCGGTATCAAAGTTACTGATACTGATATCACTAGGTGCGGAGCTGTACACAATCTCGAGAGTGTGTGTCCCCGAAACAGCCTTCGGATAAACGTAAAAGTGCTTGGGATCAGCAGGATCGTAAATGTAGTGTTCGATCTTGTTGGTTCCCGCAGTTGTTTCGTGCCAGTTGGGCAGAGTCTCGTCGAGGATCTTTCGATCTACTTGAGTCACTGCTCGACCGTCCACGTTTCTAACGATTTCAATTAGGCGCAAGCCAGCAGTAGGAATAGTCTGCTTGCTTCCGTTCCCGCATGAAAATGTCTCATTCACCATCTTGGCATCAGGGCGATGCAGGACAACTTCCTTCTGTGCATCGTTGAAGAACTTCAACAACTCAGCATTTGGGAATCTGACGTTGGTGCTGTCCTGTAGAATGATTGATGCCCTGTCCAAGATGTCTACTACCTTTGTAGTTGCCATCACTCAGTCTCCCATTCGATAACTTCAAGGTTAGGGTTGCTTTCCCAATTGGGTAGGAAGCCGAACGTATTGCCGGTGACTACGTTGCGGATGGTGCGAGGTATTCGTCCCTCCGTTTCGTCCTCAACAGTAGGCTCGTTAGCATTGCTTTTCAGGCGAACGAATTGCTCCTCCAGCTCTTCGAGCTTAAGTCTGCGATCAAGTTTGACGTTGAATAAATCCATCGCCTCCTTGTACAGCTCGTCCTTTCTAAAACGCTTGCCTGTTTCCATTTTTCAACCCAAAGGAATAGGGGAGGTTGCCCTCCCCGTTAGACCTATTAAGTCCACTTACCTACGCAGAGGCAGTCAGGGTTTACGACCTTAGAGCCATAGACCTTGAGGCCGCGCACCGCCTCGCCGAAAGTTGACTCAAGGCGTACAGTCTCAGTGTTAGTGAACTGTGACGCGAATGAGATCGCCTTTGGGTGACCAGCAAGAACGTGGGTGTAGCCAGCGTCAGTGCCAGATGCAGGTGTGTGCAACATGTTTGACTGATAAACAGTGAAACGGTCTACCATGCCAACCTGACCGTTACGGAGAGGCGAAGTGCCATCACCAGTCAAGTAAGCCTGACGCAGTTCACTCTGCTTGAGCATAGAAACAAACTCAGGAGACAGGACGATGAATCGACCTTCTTCTGGGATGTTCAGCTCGTCGAGAGCCTTTGACAACTCAAGGATTTCACCCAAGATGTTGCTTGAAGTGATAGTTGTCTGAGCGCCAGTAGTTGTTGCATCGCCGATTACAGATGAAAGAACATCAGTCTCGACTGCAATACGCATGCCTTCAGCGGCATCACCAGATGCGGCCTCGAGCAAGTTGATGTCAGCCTGAGCCTTCAGGACATCGTCAATTTTGAAGCTGTAATACTTCGCCTTGTCGATGAGCATCTCCACAGTACCTGTGGTGAGTTCCTGATTCGTAACAGTGCCAGCGTAATCGTTGATAGTTACGGCTGGTACAGTACGGATGATTACCTTGTCACCTTGACCAGAGATTTCGCCCTGATAATCGGTGTTACTAATTGCGGGCAGTACAGACTGCTTGTAGAACTTAGCCTGAAGGAGTTTTGAAAACACCTCAGGAATGAAGTTCACCTCAGAAGTGGTGCCCGTGCTGAAAAATGAAAAAGCCATTGTTAAATCCTCACAAGAGATTAATTAACGGCGGATAGCTCCTTGTTCCATAGCCTTCATGATTTCAGCCTGATACTTCTCGAAGTCTCGATTCGGCATCCGCTTGATCTCGTCTATAGTCCAAGTCTTCTTTCCACCAGTTTTAGGCTTTCGAGTTTTTGGCATTTTGGGTTCTGCAACCGCTCGTGCCTTCTCTAGAGCCTGCTCTTGCGGCGTAGGTGGCTTCATGCCCATGTCAGCTTTGAACCGATAAAGAACAGCGTTGACGTCGTTGGATGAACCTCGCTCAATCCACTCGTGCGTCCGACCATCCTGAACCTCTAACCAATTGATCCAGTCCGCAGTTTCGATCAGTTGATCGACGTCGGGGTGGACCGCTCGGATTCGGTCAAAATGCTCGGCTTGCGCTTGTGCAGTGAGCGCATCCTGCCTACGTTGTTCTTCAGCCGCCAAAGCCTGTTTGGTGCTTGAAACCTCTGCTTGAGTTCGACTTAACTCGTCAAGGAGCGGACCAGCGATATCAGGATATTCCTCCCGAATTTTTGCTAACTGCTCGTTGTCTTTCTGTCTTGCCTCAAGCTGACCTTTAAGATCGCCAACAGCCTGCATGAGATCCGCGTTTAACTTGCGTAACTCAGCCGCCTCTTGGGTAGCCTTGGTCATACGCGCCTGTGCGCCTTTCATCGCTTTCTCGGCTTTGTCTAGCCGATCCTGCATTTGAGATACTTCGCCGCTTTCTTCCTCAAATGCTGGAGCCTCATCCGCTTCAACTTCGACCGTATCCGTTGGCTCGGGGGTCTCTTCGGCAAGAGCTTCCACTTCTTCGGTTTCCTCCTCGATATCAGGAGATTCCTTTTCCGTTTCTGTCAGCTTGCTGAACAGTTCTTTCGCTTCAGCTTCTAGTCGTTCAGGGTCATTTCTACTAGCCATAATATTTTCCTCGGGGCCACTAACGTGGATGTCCGTTAATCAATTGCGGGTGTTCGCTTAGGAGTCCGCTCTCTGTCTAGTACCGCTTTCGCGGTATCTTCCAATTCAAGAAAGAACCGCAACTCATGTACACGGCCTTGCTCAAATCGAAAATTCGTTTCATCTGCTTGCTCTAGGCGTTCCCGCGCATCAACCAATCGGGACTCCAGCAGGCCCGATATTTGGGACCATGCCGGACTGAGGCGGAGTTCCATCACCGCCCGTGCCTGCTCCGGCGAGCATTTGATTTTGGAGTGCTTGTTCAGCTTGTAACCTCTCTTCACTCTTAATAATTTCGTCGGGGTCGATATCCAGCGTCTGCGCTATGTCGCGCAACAAGCTGGGTCGATCCACCAAAGCCGCATCCATTGGGTTCGATACCAAGGACAAGAACTGTAGTAATCGCTGGCTTTGGACTTCTTTCTGAACGAGCGCAGTGCTTCCACGCGCTACGATTCGCAAATCACCTTTGATGTCTTCACGCGGGTTGAACTCCATGTTGAAGTGGAACATCGCTTCAATCATTGGCTCGAGCAGGAAGTCATCGATATTCTTGATCGTTGATTTGAGAGCGACGTTGGCCGCACCCATCAACATAGAGATGCCTGTCGCTGTCTTGTTCAAGGATGCAGTCTGCTCTCCGTGGGTGTAGGAGGGGAGGCTGGTCGTCTCATCAGCAAAACGGCGGAATATCTCAACGATCTGATTGAGTCCGTTGGCGTTAGCGACAGGCTGATACCAGCGAACTGCTGGCATTGAACCGTCTCCACCTTCACGCAGGAAGACACGCCAAGGGTGTATGTCTGTAGGATCTTCACCTGCGGCCAAGAGGTCTGTGTTGACCTCAACCATTGGGCCGGATGACAGCGCCATGTTATCGAGCCAGATACGAACTGCCGCGTTCATGGTGGTCTGACTGTCACGCATCATGCGAGGTACGCCC
>Ga0070745_1000496_pt1 | contig 23440 bp, 19 predicted proteins | sample VirMetDEL_Mar_4_FD_77438 | JGI IMG/M metagenome (GOLD analysis project Ga0070745, IMG submission 77438) | Aqueous microbial communities from the Delaware River and Bay under freshwater to marine salinity gradient to study organic matter... | ecosystem: Environmental > Aquatic > Marine > Coastal ...
TAGCAGAAATGTTAGGGCTGGAAAAAGGCTCTACCATCAACTGGACTATTGTACCGAATGAAAATGGTGGTTATTCCGCTCAATTTGAAGGTGGTCAAAATGCTTAATTTTAATAGAACTCCAACTGAACAATATCGTTTAGCCGATGCAAATAATGCTCATCTATATGCATTGAGCCAACAGGGAAATGCAGGCTTATCTCATGCGGCATTAATGGAACAAGCCACTGCTCAACAACAAATGCAAACTGTTGCAAGTGAAAATAATCTGCAAGTTCCAAAAGTCAATTTCTATCCTTCACGACATGCAGACCCACACAAGGCTCGCCGTAAGGACATTAAGCAAGCATATTCTCTTCTCTCTCCTTCAAAGCGTAATATTTTCAATCCAGTGCGATTATTTCTTGGGCGAAAATACCGATATGATAAACAAACCAATGTTTGTGTTGTAGATGGATGTGATTGTGCTGTTTTAATTCAGTATGATAATTTGTATGCTAAAATTTGTGACGATGAAACAGGTCGTAGCCTTTGGGAAATGTATTGGCAAAATCCAGTAACGGGTGAGGCTGAGGCATTCATTGCTAAAGATAAAGTAACGAATGGTCGCAAAATGCGTGGTACATATTGCCCCGAACACTTGCATTTGTATCATTTACTTTGTAAGTGGGAGGCAGAAGAAGAGCGTGTACGGGATGCAAATCCAAAACGCTTGCGTGACCAAGTAAAACGAGGTGTAAGTGTTGTAACTGTACCTGTTGCTTCAATTAAAAAGAAAGACCCGACACCACCTATGCTTCAAAAATATGAGCCATTTTTTGATGAACTTATTCGTGATTCAAAGAAAACAAACGGTATTAACATCATTCATTATCAAAATCCTGTAACTAAGCAAAATGATATTACGACAGTAGTATTTGATTTGCGTATTTTTGAGCATGAAATTGCCTTAATGAATCAACCTACACCAGCCTTTCAAAATATGATGAGTAATCAAAATCCTCATGAACAAGAAACGATTGGAGGTGTTGAGTGATATGTTAGGACTTGGCGGAAATAATCAAACACCAATGAACAATGGTGCGCTTAATTTAGGTGTACCATCGGGTTATATGCAACAACCTATGCCAATGCAACAACAATCACCATTTGGTAACACAATGCAATCTCCTTTCATGCAGGGAATGACTGGTGGTGCATCTTCTCAATGGGGGCAACAACCTGTTGCACCACCAAGCGAACTTGAAATGCAAATTTTACTTCTTCGTGGAATCGTACCGTTAGACAGATTTATTGCAAGTCCACAAATGGGGATTTTTGTTGAACTTTTGAACAATCTTGTTTCCTATAGTGTACTTGAGGTGATGAAAAACGCTGTATTTGTAGAAGATAGTGATGGAAATTTAAAGATGGATATTACTAAACTACCTCAGCATTTGCAAACCATGAGTGCTGAAAATATCAAAGCAGATTTCAACACACTACAAAATTCAGCACAACAAAATATAACGATGGCTGAACAAACACAAATGCAAATTGCCACAATGGCTCAACAAAATATGATGAGCGGTGCGCTTTCAGCGGCATTAGCCGATGAAGGTATGATGGAAAAGATGGGTAGCGGTGTTGGAAGCGTTGCTCGTGGACTTATGGGGTTGAGATGATGGATAGAACAGGAAATTTTTCACAGTCGTTTGCGGCAACCACACTTGATGTATTAAACCCACATCGTAGTGTTATCGTGGACATGATTATGGTACAGATTCTATCAGCCATTATTACACTTGTATTGCTTCTTTTACTCAAAGGAGATTCAATGGGTTCAAGTGCCGCATCCTATGTATTAATTGCATTACTCGGCAGTGTCTTGTTCCTTTCCGCTGTGTACTCTCGTATCACGAAAGGGTTTTGACCATTTACCAATAGGACATGACGAACTCAGCAACGCTGTTTTTGTTTTAATGAAACAACCACAAAGGTCACAACGGTTTCCGCCGTAAGGACAAGAATTGCAGATGCGTACTCGTTCTTTACGAATAATACTGGGTGCGTAACGCCCCTTTGCAACATCGCCTAAAGCATTCGTTAGGCTTGTCATAGTATTTCTATCCAATGGAATTTTAGCAATTCTTGCCCTCCTTCTCATCTTCTCACCATAATCTTTTAATTCACAATTGTTTTTAATGTGTGTGCTTTAACAATGTCATGGCGGGAGAGCGTGTCACGAAGCGTTCCTGTGCTTTTTGCATAAGCGAAGAGCGTGACACACTTGAAGAGCAAATGCTTCAAGGTGCTATTTCTGCCCGTCAATTAGACAAAGATATGGGGTGGAGAAGCAACACCGCAGACCGTCATTATCGTAATCACATGGGTGAATATCACATGGGTGCAAATACCGATTGTGCATTATGTACTTCTCCAATGCGTGCTGAATATGAGCGTGCATATTTTGAAAATGGTGGAATCAGTGAAGTAATTGCTGATGAATTAGAAATTCCCGAAAATTCAGTGTATCACCATATGAAACATCACTTTCAACCACTTGTTCAAAAAACAGCCGCAGTGGAAGTAGCATTAGTGGCCGGAAAAGAAATTTCGCTTTTGCGTTCAAATGCTGAAAAATTAAATCTAAAATTAAGTGAACTGCTTGATGAAGGTACAGTTCATGAAGATGGATTTGTTCGTGACGCTGTTGCACTACACAAAGAAGTACGAGAAACAGTCAAAGACCTTATGCGATTTCAAGACCAATGGGGCGCAAAGAGTGATGGGCAACAAGTCAATCAAACTTTCAATATTTTACAAGTTGAATTGGGTAAAGAAAGCCCCGAAACTTGGATGAGAATCAAAAAGCAACTTCAAGATAATATGGGGGTGGAATGATGGTCATGGGTCGTGGTTCGGACACTCGCATGTATTCACCTCGCAGTGAATCGGACAAGATGTATTCATCTGCAAACGAAGATGAAACAAAATATAATCCTGCTTCGCCCGAATATAACGAGCAAAAAGCAGAAGAAAAGAAACGCATGGAAGAAGAAAAGAAAGCCAAGCGTGGTAAAATTAAACACATCAAAGTGCGTGCTACACAAGGATTAAGCGGTGAAGAATCACCTGCACCAATTGATGATAGCAATAAGCGTGATGATGAGCGTGAAATTGGTTTGGGTGGTGGCCCTGCTGGAAGTCGTGGTACACTTCTTGACCTTGCTACTGGGGCAAAAAGTGGAACAGGTTCAGCCATGAGTTCACCCCTTCCAATCGCCATGAGCGAGCCGATGAAGGATGCTTGGAGTACATTGTTGAAGGAAGAGCCTACTGACCATGAGCATGATGTTGGCGACACTTCGTATGAAGGCATTAAACGGCACTTTGGCGAAAAAGTAAGGGCCAAAGTAATGAATCCTGACACTCCAAGACCATATGCAACAATGGATAATGGTGTTTTGGAAACACAAATAGAATTGATGGTTCAAGGTATTATCCCTATGAATGAAGATATACTCAATGAGTACAATTACCGATTGGTTGAAAATGACATTGACGCACAAGGTAGTCCTGTAACCGATGCTGGATTTGACCGTACTTTCCAAGATGTACTTAGAAGCGAGCCAATGAAGGATGCTTGGAGTACACTGTTGAAGGCTTCTCTTGAAGATTTAATTCAAGAGCGTGATAAATTACTTCAATCGGGGCTTAAACAGGAAGCAAAGCAATTTGACTATGTTATCCAACAGATGCTACAACCACAACAAAGAGAACAACAAATCCTTCAAAATATTGCTACACCAACTGCACGCATGTTAATGCCGGACTTAGATGAAGCAGACCTTCAAACACTTGCTACAGAAATGATGTACGAAGGAAAGCAAAATCCCGATTATATTGAAATGCAACGCAGAATGGGAGACTATGACCCCCAAATGAAGCAACAATTTATGCGTAATGTAAGTCGTATGTCAAGGCAAATGCCAAAAATTCAACAACAACAAGAACAAGCCCAACAAAGTTTGAGAAATTTACAAATGGCTGACCCTTCAAAATTCTTTGCCGATGAAGAAATTATGGCAAGTGAGCCAATGAAAGATGCTTGGGGAGACATTCTCAAGCGTGAAACAGAACGCACAATAGCAAGCCGAAGAAAGCAAGAAGCACGCCAAATGTTTCGCCCTTCAACGGGTCAATTCAATCGCCCACCGGGTGGTATGTCACCCGAAGGTGCAACAATGAGGCGATTTAAATCACATATGCGAGGAATCAAAGGTGGGAAGAAAACTGGTTTAATGCTTCCACACTTGGCTGTTGAAATGAGCCACAGGGGTATTGCTACAAAGCAACCAATGAGTAAAGACCCACAACGCTACCGACAATATCAAGCACAATCCGAAGCACGCAAAATTTTGGGTAATGTACGAACCACATTTTCACCGCACGCTCGTTATGCGGCACGCTCTAATATTGCTGGCCCAACTGGGGCTGGCCGTCTTAGTGGCCTCCTTCCTTCTCAGCGTGGTATGATGCGCCAACCATCTCTACATCCTGTTCGTATTAGTCGCCCTCGTATGCCACGCATGTTTCCACCAGCACCACCAGCACCACCAATGATGCCTCAAATGCAATCAAGTGTACCAAGTGTTCCAGCAATGCCGGGTTCTTCTTCAATTATGATGAGTGAAGAACGATACCATAGTGAAATTCTAAAAGCACGCAATGACCTCCGCCGTATTGAGTTACTTAATCTCATGCGACGACTTATTCAAGCAAAAGAGCGAGAAGCACGACTCAAAAAGGCTGGTTCACCATCAGCCTTTGAAGAAGGTGCTGTTCCTGCTCATCCAGCAGGTGTTAAACCAAGTGATGATGAAGAACCCGATGGCCCAACAGAAAATACTGAAACAGATGCCAAAACATTCGGTCTTGACCCTGCTGGTGCATTAATTTCACGCAGGGGGCATATGGGATGATTCGTATAGGTCGCCCTATCATTAAGGCATGGAGTCTTGTGGGGTATGGGCCTGCTGGCGCACAAGTATTTCGTAATCCCCCGCCACAAGTTTTCCGCCCCGAACATGAACATGATATTCCTGCTTTCGCACATGATGGAGTAGGAAATGTTCTTCCGGGTCAATGGGGTATAGGAGAACATGGTGATATGGTGTGGAATACAAATCATGGCGAATTCCGTCATGGTATTGATGCTGTAGCCAAACATCTTGGTGATTTTCTTCGTGCAAGAGGAATTAATGTTCCAGCAAAAGATGTAATTAATGAGGCTATAAATGAATTTAATGATACACATACAAATGCTGATGAACATGCTTTAACTCCATTTGAATCTCGTGAATGGCGTAAAATTCGTGGTAATGCATTACCGCCGGGCGATGCTACACGAGATACTACAACTCGCCCATCTCGTACTCAAGGTGGTACAAAAATTACAATGCTTACAAATAAAAATCATGAAGAAACCCCAATGGGTCGTTTTCTTGAATCATATTATATTCCATTCAATAAACAACTTATGCATCAATTAACAGACATGGGAATACCGGAATCTGAAATTAAGCAGGCTCTTCCTTTTACGAAATATCCTTACATGTATGCTCATCTTACTGCCCCGCAAGGTTACATACGCTCATATGCAAAACAACATGGAAGCGAAGTGGATGCAGGTATGATGGGTCAAGCACCCGAAGGATATTTTGGTGATACAGAAGCAGTTCACACATGGGAAGTAACACATCATCTTCCCGATATTTTCTACTATCCTAATGTAAAAGAAAATTTACAAAAGAAAGGAAAAGCCGCTACTGGATTAGAAAAGTCTGCACATGCTATGATTGAACAGGCTTTACAACAAGGACTTGAACATATACCAAATATTGAGGCTACAGTAAATACTGGAACGCTTGCCTCTCCACAAATGATTACTCGGCCACTTCATGAAATTCTTCAAACTCCCGATTTGCGTAGTGCTTTGATTAAAGATATGTCTAATGTACCCGCTATGATGTTTTTATTTGGTCGTAGCGGTCAAGGAGATTTCAAAAGATTATATGACCATATGATGACAAAATATGGTGCTGATGCTGAAATGCTTTCGCCCGAAGAGCAAGCAAAATATCTCACGGCTGGTGAAAAAGGCGGCAAAGGAATGCATGAATCAGCCAAGCGTCTTTTTGCTCTTGCTCGTGCTTCGGGTGAAGGTAAAGAAGAAGGTCGTAGCCGATTTGGTGAACATCCAATTAGTGCTGATGAATTAAATGCTATAGGTATGCATCATAGTGACCAACTTATGAATCAAGTGGGTCGTTTTAGAAGAATTATTGAAGCATTGGCCGACCATCAAGCAAGTGCAAGAGGAAATGAAATAAAACGAGGGCTTGGTGATGTTCCAACTACGGCTCGCCCTGCAATGACTATTGGTGGTTATCCACAAATGGATGCTGTAACAGGTCAATACAGCACTACACCACTTGACCCGCATATGGATGCATATATCCATGATATTCATGATTTTGCCCCAACACAGGCATTTGACCCTACACAAACATTGTCGCCCGTACAGCAGGTTTCTTCTCCTTCACCTGTTGCATCTCCGGCTGGTGGTTTGGCTACTTCCTTACCTCCAACACCAGCACTACCTGTACGGGCGACACCCACTTCTTATCCACATTCTCCGATGCAACAGTTTCAACAAGTACGACCACAAATCGGTCAATTTTCACCATCGGAATTTAGACAAATGCTTGAAATGGCTGGTCGGCGCAGACCTCAACCTATTACTGATGCACCCCTAACAGAAGTTGAACAACGAGCGCAACAATCTTTTGCAGACCCACAACAAACTATTCTCCCTCAATTTATCAAGTCAAAAAATTCAGTTATGGATGATGTCATGCGAATTATTAGAGGTGGCCGTCAATGAGTAAGAAAATATTAGTCAAAGCAGATGGTGGACTATTAGGTACATACAATGTACAGCAACAACGACCATCTTTTTTGCAATTAGGTCGTAGAGCCTTCAAAGACCCCGATGCTACAACTCCACAACGACTTGGTGCGCTTGCTGGAATGGCAGGTAAAATTGGTGCGGCTGGTGTAGCGGGATTTCAAACAGCACATGGATTACAAGGAGGGAATCTTGCCGCACCATTACAAGGATTTCAAACATATGCGGGTCTTGACCCCACATTAGGACAACCAGTAGCAGTTACACCACAAGAACAATTGCAACAAATGACTGAACAACGCAGAAAACAAAGAATTCAAGAGGCAAATGAGGACTATTTACGCCAACAAGAAGCGGCAATGAACCGTGAGCGTAGTTTAAGAGCAAGACAAAATCAGCCACCGGGAGTACCTCTTCCAACTCAAGAACAGCAAGAGAGTATGAGAACATCAACACCAGTTGCAGACCCTTCCCTTCCACCCGGAGTACAACCTTTACAAGCACCTATACAAGTAACTGGTATTCGGCCTATGCCACAACCAACACAACCAACACAACCAACACAACCAACACAACCAACACAACCAACAAATATGGTTCAGCAAACCGCTCAAGTAGTTAGTGGATTACCAACTTTAGGGGAAGAACCTATTCCTGCTTTAACACAACCTACACAACAACCTGCTCAATCCCAACAACCCACAAGTACACAAACCAGTCTTAACGATTTTACAGGACAACAACCTACTCAACAATACGATATAGTAAATAATCCATATAAGGGAATTCAATGGGGTTCTCAACAAGCAATGGAGGATGCAATGCGAAGAGATGGTTTAATCAAATCATTTGCTATTCAAGTGCTTGACGAGTTTGGTGATATACTTTACAAAGCCGACCCACACATTGCTGGAATAGTCGCTATGCAAGTGTATATTGATAAAGTTATGAAGGAGTGATTTCATGACTGATATGGAAGAATTCATCCATGACATGGACAGAAAAATGTCTGCCAAGTCATTTGAATACTTCTTTAAAGAAATTCTTGGATTTGATTATTCTAATCACCATAAATCATGGGATGAAGGATTAGCCAATAATCGTTATTATTGTGTTAAGGCTTCTCGTGACCACGGCAAATCTGTTTTCTTTATGTCGTATGCATTATGGATTGCGGCTTTTCAACCAAATACTCACATCATGATTTTTTCACATTCTCTTGAACAGACGCTTGAACATATGCGTTTTATTCGTGGTAACATAGAGAACACTCCATCTATACGGTATCTTATTCCCGAAGGAAGGCCGTGGAGAAAAACTTACTTTGAATTCAGCAATGGAAGCCGTATCATGGCAAAATCTGTTGGTGGTGGTACTCGTGGTTTCCACCCAAATGTTGTATTATGTGACGACATTTTGTGGGGTACAACTGGTACAGAATTACAGCGTGCCGCAGATTGGTTTTACGGTGTTTTGCTTCCTGTTCTTCACCACAGTGGTCGTATGATGATGGTAGGTACACCATTTAGTTACAATGACCTTTACTCTAAATTAGAACAAACTGAAACTTTTACTGTTGAAACATATCCAGCCATTGACAAAGAAGGAAATGCACTTTGGCCCGAAAGATGGAATGTAGAAGCATTAAATGAGCGGCGAATGACTATGCCTGCTATTCAGTTTTCTCGTGAGTATTTGTGTGAACCTATTCACGATGTAGCAAGTATGTTTCCACATACTATCTTGGAAAAGGCTCGCAATCCCGAACTTGTTTTACTTGACAGGGCAGAAATGGAGTATGATGATGAGGGAGAATCAATTGGTGTATTTGGGCAACACTTTATTGGTTGGGACACGGCTATTGCATCGGACAAAAACGCCGACTTCACAGCCATGACTGTTATGCGTATGTTACCAAATGAAAACATCAAACAAGTTGTTGGTATAGTACACGAAAAAGGTATGAGTGGTTTGGCTCAAAAGAATCAAATTATGATGCTTAACAATCGTTTTCAACCCGATTTAATTGAACTTGAAGGTAACAACTTTCAGCGTATGTTTGAGGCTGAACTTATAGATATGCGTCAAGACATTCCAATCAAAACTTTCATGACGACTCGCACTCGTAAAGAGAGTTTATTCATGTCACTTCTCATGGCATTTGAACAGGGATTAATTCAAACACCATATGGAGATAAGCGAAGTCAAGAATTTACTCATAAATTAGAAACTGAATTAAATCGGTTTGGGATGCAAAAGAATGGAAGATTAGAAAGCGTAGGTACGCACGATGACTTGGCTATGTCACTTGCTTTAGCAAATTGGGCTACAAAAGAATTCAAAGGTTCAGTTGTGTTACTTGATGATGTGTTGCCCGGATTTGATGAATATCTTCGTGGTAAGCCTCATCGTAATCATGAAGATAATTTTGCCGATGGATGGATGATACCATGATTTTTCCTTTTGATGATTGGGGGTTTTGAAAATGTCTTGTGAGTGCGGTCATTGTTTTGGAATGAGCAATGCTTGGGATGCACTTGAAAAGAAACTATGCCCCGAAGGAAAAGCCGCCGCTAAAAAGAAATTCAAAGTTTATCCATCAGCCTATGCAAATGGTTGGGCAGTTCAATACTGTCAAGGAAAATTTAGGGGGAAAAAGAAATGATTGATTTTGATTATGTCATGGCATTTCTTAAATCCAAGCGTGATGCCCCTAATTATCGTGAGGCTACACCACAAGAAATGAAATCAAAAAAGAATTGTGGTACATGTAAAGCATGGGATGAAAAAACAGGTTATTGTAAGTGGTATGATTTTACTTGCAAAGCAGACCACATATGTGATGCGTGGGTGAGGAAAAATGAGTGACCGTTGCACCTGCCATGATATTCTCATCGTCAAAGATTTGCGACGATGGTTCAAAGAAAAGTGGGTGGATGTGAGCCGTACAGAAAATGGTAAGCATCCTCCGTGTGGTAGGTCAAAAGCCAATACATCAAGTAAAGGCTATCCAAAATGTCGGCCAAGTGTTCGTGTAAATAGTAAAACTCCAAAGACCAGTGGAGAAATGTCCAGTGGTCAAAAGAAAGCCGCTACTCAACGCAAGCGAGCCAAAAAGCAAGGTGTGGGTGGAAAGCCAACAATTGTTAAGATGCCCATTGTTGATACTGATGTACCCGGACTTCGTATGGCTTACAACTTTGATACCAGTGAACCTGTCATTGGTTCTCAACCGTATGCTTGGGGTAAGGGTGATGAAATAACTCAAATGACTCCCAATGAGTATTTTGATATTATTGGGCAAGATGCGGAGGAACATAATGAACCACCAGTAGCAGGAAGAGATGCTAAATTCCGGTGGGACAACAGGCAATTTACACCGCAGGGTGGTAGTCGTGAAAATATTGCTCGCATTATTGAAGGTATCAAAGGAGGAATGCCCATAGGTATGCCCGAAATTGATTTTAGGAACGATAATTATACTGGTTTTCAAGAAGGTGGACACCGAATGGAAGCCTTACGGCAAATGGGGCATGGTGATACACCTGTTCCAGTATTTAGACACAATAAAGTGGTGAAAGCAATGAAAGACGAAAAAGAAATGAAAGGTAAAAAAGGCATGGTAATGGTGATAGCAATTACAGCCAAACCAAAAGGTAAAGATAAAGTTGGTGTTAAAAAAGCAGATGATACATACAAAATGGGTCGTTTAGAACAGTGTAATACCTGTGGCAAACTGTTTCCGAATTGGAACATGTTAAGCCAGCACCAAGAACAATTAGGCCATAATTGAGAAAAAGATTAAATGAGTGGTCAATAGAGTGGTCATTATGTGGGGGAGTATGTTCATTGGCGACGAGTATGATATACCGTTGAGTGTCGCTGATGAATTTTCTAATGATGTATTGAAAAGTTTAGCCCAACATCCGTATTTTCAACCACAACAAGTACCTCTCAATACTTTAAATATAGTCAAAAGTGACAAAGACGCAGTATCACGATTTGCAAAAAACGGTGATGGGTGGTTTGAAACTCAATATGGTACAGATGCAAATACAATTATTCGCATGTGTAGAAAAATGAGAAGGCACGATAAATTATTCAAATCCGAATATGATTCTATCATTAATGATATTCTTAAAGTAAAAGCGGCAGAAATTGATGCTACGATTAAATCACTATCTTGGTCGGAAGGATTGGATGATGTTATACGCAATATTGGTTTGGATGACCGCTCTTTGAAATCTCTTCGTAAATTTGGTGAGGCTCGTAGTACAAGTTTGCAAAAAGCGTGTCACCAATATCTAAAAGCCATAACTGTTTTACAACATTTAAATGAAAAACTTGATTGGGATGTTGATGACCAAAAGAATTGGGTAGATGCAAATGAAATGAAAAAAGATGCTCAAAAGATGTGGAAAAATACACTACATCAAATTGATAGTCTTAACAAAACTGATGTAGCCGCTCTTGAATTTGCATCAAATATATTAAAATCCGAAGGTGCGTTAAGTAGTCGTGAAATTGTTCGTAGAGGATATGGCACACTTAATAATTCAATGACCGCCCAAAAAATGGGTGCTTTGCTTAAGATGTATGGTGAAGAAGTAGATGTATTCAAAGGAAGTCAGCGAGGTACATTTGTTAAACAAGGGCCAAACGGATTAATCATTAAAGATATTTGGGCATATACGGCAGGCTTTGTGGATGCTGATGGTAGCATATTTATTTCCGAGCGTGGCGACCCTCGTGTTACTATTGTAGCGAGTGGTGATAATGGAAAAGAACATTGTGAAGAACTTCAAAAGATGATTGGATGTGGGCGATTGGTGTCCGACCAAAAATTGGCGAAAAATACCATCAAACCAGTTCATCGGCTTATTTTCTCATCAAAAGATGATATTCGTGATATACTCAAAGGTATTATTCCACATTTAAAACTAAAATCACTACAGGCAAAGGCTGTTTTACATTACATAGATGAAAAAGATTCAATGCGTAAAAACGAACTATATCAATTGGTAACTTTCAATAATTGGAAAGACCATAAAAACAAAGCCACCTCTCTCTTGGACAAGTGGGGCATTGATGTTGATACAGTAGGCGGATATGCGGAGGGATTGTGATGGCAGAAGAACAAGGAAGAATTACACGCTTTTTATCCGCATTAGGAAGTCCATTTCGCCGTAAGGAAACACCTACACCCACTATGCCATTATGGACAAGTGGTATTCAAGAACCTGTGATGGCTCAAGGAATTACTATTCCTGCATTATACGCTGTGAGTAATGAATCACTTATCCTTCGTACAGTTCTTGCAAAACTCCGACAAGAAATGTTCCGTCGTGGTTATTACTGGGAAAAAAGATTCATTCGCAAGTGTACTGTTTGTGATGAAGAATTTCAATCCGAAGTAGATACATGTGACGAATGCGGTGGCACAACACGCAAACCCGATATTGATGAATTAACTTACGCTAAGTGGTTATTAAAACAAGAAAACAGTATGGAACAATCGTTTCTTCATATACTTAATGAAATAGAAGGCGACCTAAATATTGTTGATGATGCATTTCTTATACTGATAAAAGAATATTTTATTGACCCAAATTCAAAAGAAATTGCCTTTTATCGTGTAAAAGAAATAATGAGAGGCGACCCAATTTTTATGCGTATTGTAGCAGATAAGCGTGGAGTGCGTGGTGGTCGTTACAAAATATGTTTGATACATCGTGATGAAGCAAAAACTCACGCAGAAGATGATACTTGTGAAACTTGCGGTGCTGAATTGCAAGAAGTTCATTATATCAACATGGCAGGAAGTGGTAAGACACAATATTTTGTTGAAGGCGAAGTTCTTCATGTAAGCAAATATACACCATCAAAATTGTATGGCCGAAGTCCAGTCAATACTATGTGGCGACAAGCCATGACGCTCACTGCAATGGATAATTATATCTATACTGCATATCAAAAGCGACGAATGCCAAAGGGTATTGTATCAGTGACAACTGATAACTTAGAGTCTATGAAGTCATTTTGGAAGGCTGTAGATGAAAAGATGGAGCGTGACCCTCACTATGTTCCAAAGGTAGGAATTGAATCCGCTACAGGGCGAGGTGGAGTGAACTGGGTTAAGTTCATGGACACTCTTGAAGAAATGCAATATATCGCAGTTCGTGATGAAATTCGTAACCGAATTGCGGCATTTTATGGTGTTTCATCTGTCTTTATGGTAGATAGTGGAAAATCGGGTGGTCTTAATAATGAAGGTATGCAAATTCTTGTGACCAATCGTGCTGTAGAATACGGACAAAAAGTGTACACCGAAGTATTGTTTCCTCGTTTGCTTAAACAACTTAACATAAGTGATTGGAAATTAACACTATATCCAAATGAAGAAGAAGATGAAATTACTCGCCTACGCCGTGATGAACAAGAACTTAATGTTGCTCAACGCATGGCTCAACTTGGTTTTATGCCGGAACTTATAGAAGAATCTGCTAACCGTGATATTCGTTTTACCTACAAACGGCCAGCACCACAACCACAGCAAGGTGGCGCACCTCCACCCGGAGGTATGCCACCCGGAGGTATGCCACCCGGAGGTATGCCACCCGGAGGTATGCCACCCGGAGGTATGCCACCAATGATGGGTGCTGGCCCTCAAATACCACCACAATTGGCTCAACAAATTATGCCACCTCCGCAACCCGGTGGTCAAGGGGTAGGACTACGAAATCGTGGGCCAGCCGCACCCGAAAGGCGTACTACAATGGGAAGCGGTTCACCTTTTTCTAATGTTCAACAAAGAGGGCCAGCCCCTACTCCACAGCAAACAGTTTCTAATGCATTATTGGATGCGAGGCGACCTCGTGGACAGTAACGCTCTTAAATATGGATGATATAGCAACGCATAGCAGGGATTAACATGGACTTGTTGAAAATGCACCCAATGGCACGAAAAATGGAACAGGCTAACAAAGCATTTCTTAGTGCTTTAGAGAGCGGCGATGGACAAATGGCAAAACAACACTTGTCCGAAGTACAGAAACTCAGTGATTTCCTTGCTGATGATTTACAAACTGAAATTACCAAGAGCGATGTTGGTTCACCAACAGGCCCACGAGATATTTATGCTGGTGGAGTACCAGTTGTTAAGATGCAAACACCAGTTGATGCAAAAGTAGGAGAAGGACAACGATTGGGTTTTATGTCATCAAGTCAATTCGTATCTAACTACAAGCGAAGTGCTGGTTCATACGGGCGCAAAGTTTGAGGTGATTGAATGACAGAAATTTCAAATGCCGAACAATTAGTTGGTATTTTGATTAACAAAATGGAATCAATGGATAATAATCTTCTCCTTCTTAAAGCAGAAAATGATGCTTTAAAACAACTTATTAACAATCCACAACGCCTTCTTCGTAAAATGGGTCTTGTACCAGTTTCAACACCTTTGGTAGATGATTTGAGTCTTGACCCATTTCGTGCTGATTTAGAAATGGGAGGCTCTTCACTTTTGAAAGCACAAAATAATCTTAATTCAATGTCTAATGAGGATATTCACAGCATGACATGGGAAGAAATTCACGAAATGGCAAATCAAGCGAAAGGTGATTCACAATGAAACCACGACCAGTTGAGAATGGATATTTAGCAAAGGCAATTGAACTTGAACAACGACTTGATGCTCTTGAAAAAGCCAAGTGTGATTGTGGCAAAGCACCCTGTGAATGTAAGTCATGTCCTAAGTGTGGTTCTAAAATGAACAAGATGGGATGCATGAAAATGGGTTGCAACAAAATGGAAAAATCCGAACCCGGTTTTACACCCGAAAAAACAAGTAACACAAATCCTCACTTTTTGGCTGAATCGGGTGGACAAACTCGTAACGCATATTTTACTACCAATGGTAAAACCATTGAGGCTGAGGATGCACCAAAAAAGAAAACCTCAAAAGAAGCAATTAATATGGACAAACTCTCATCTCGTTTGAATCCTCATATGGGAAGTGGAGTTGAGCGTGAAGATACTGCTGGTGGCTCTTCGGTAAAGAAGGCTAATCCACGAGCCGCTATGAGAGAAGGTGGCGGTACAATGTGTGGTACATGTGGCGGTACTGAGCGTACAGGTTGCCTCCTTCATAATGGAATGGACATTCACGCTTGCGAAAGTTTTCAACCGCTATGATAAGGCGGTGATTTAGTGAACGACCACTTCTATGTGTGTAGTAATGAACTACTCAAATCATTAGATGATGGTTTAGACCTTCGTACTGCGGCGGCTGAATATATTCTTGCATTTGAAAATCTTGAAATTACACCAACTGAACCTATTTACAAGTCGTTAAAAGCGACAGCCGAATTAATCATTAAAGAAGAAGATGATGCTACACGATATGAAAGTGATTATCATTTACCCGAAGGTATGGGATATTTATTTGCATTACAACACACTCATGGTGAACCTACTAACCATGTTTGGAAAGATGGATTACAATCTCCTGTAGGTGGAAGAGCCATAAATCCATTTACTGGTGAAAAAGAAAAAGTGAATACTCGTCATGCTGTTTGGCCGTATTACCAACCAAGCAGTGGCGCACATCCATATCAAAGTCATCATTTTCCTTTTCATGAAGTAAATCATCCACTTCGCAGAATCAACAAAGTAACAAAGATGCCTCAATATGTTGAAATGTTGAAGAATCATGTACTTGGTGGACATTCTTTAGAAGAAAAAGAAATGGAAAAGAAATTTTTTGATACGCTTGGAAAGAAGCATCCTTTGATAAATGGATTTTTACATGATGGTAAAAAGATTCCAATTCTTGGTGATACAAGGCCATTTGGTACATTATTACATCATCAATACGATTTGTATGACCGTGATTATCGTCGTTGGAAAAAAGAAAATCCAAATCGTATTGAAGAATTGTTAGCCGAAGGATTGTCAAACGAAGAAGCAAATCGTATAATGCGTGAAGAGCATTTTAATGACCGAGCAAATGATTGGGAAGCCCCCGAAGATAATGCATATGCTTTTGGTGAAAATACTATGTCAAACCATGCAAAAAGGCTTGGTCATCTTGGTTACATGCTTGGTCTTGAATGGTTTTCACCCGAAGAGCGTACTGCTATCATGAATCATATTGATGAAAAAGGACTTGATGGAGAAGAAAACATCATACTTCCAAATGGTGAACGCATTCCACCTGCTCGTTTGAAGTACAACGCATTGATGCGTATGACTCCCGAAATGAATTGGGCTATACGACCAATGACAATGGGTGGAAGAAATACTCATTATAATTTAGAAGATAACGATAAAGATTATCAAATCGGTGAATCCGATATGTTTCATCAAAGGTCATTAGGTCGTCTTTCTCATGAACCATTAGCAGAATTTGATGACCAAAGTTTAGCATCAGTTATACTTGGTAAATTAAAAGATGTATATGGTGAAAGTAAAAAATTATCTGCATTACCAAGACTTAATATCCATAAAAACCCGATGGATGAATTAGATTATGAACAATTAAGAGATGCATCTAAGTTACACAACAAAAGTAAAGCCAAAGGTATTGACCGATTTCGTATGACAAAGGATGACCTTATGTATTTAGCAGGGTATAATCCAAAAACTGGCGAATTAATGAGTGAACACCCACTGTACGGTAAGTTAGAAGAGCCAGTTATTTCTTCGGATATGATAGATTATATTGAAAACATTGCTAAATTACAAGGTTCTCTTCACAGTCAAGCAAAAGATATTCGTAATCACCGAGCATTCTTTTCATCAGCATTTGGCCCACATCCCGAAGAAATAAATTTTCCTTACTGGAAAATAAGCAAAGAAGGAAACTACAGTTATGGGCCGGGTAAATTTTGGAGTACACCATTTCAAGGCACAGGTGGTGCTGGTATCTCTTTGCCTACATACCATGAAATTCTTCATGCTACTCATGCGAATGATGAAGGAGTTTCACCATTCACTACATTACACAATGAAAATGAAAATTACATTCAACCAAGTGAGGATAACAAATCATTAGCCAATCATTTTATGCCATTGAAATCTCAAGAAATCGGTGAATTAAAAACACTTGAGGGAGGCTACAAACAATTTTCTCATCATAATAATGCCGCACTTTTACAAAATCTTCTTTCACCTGTTGGAACATCTAAGCCATATAAAACAAAAAAGGGTACAGTAATTGAGGCTACAACCGATAAGAACAATTACACTGAACATAAATCTTCTTTATCACCTCAATATGAATATAAAATTAGGCATATGAGTGCAGGAGACAGAAAAGAAAAATTCGGCCCTAATTTACAACCATTTTCATTTCCTCATACAGTCAATCCAACTTTAAACATAGGTGGTAAAACATCCTATGGTGCATCACCATCCGATACGAATATGCACAAAAATGCACAAATGGCTCATTTTGTTGAAACTCTTGGTGGTCGTATGAACCATCTTAATACACCTGCTGAAAAATCCATGATGAAAATTAATGATTTTCTAAGAGGTGATGAGGCATTTAGTGGTGGTCAAACCAAAGATGACTTTGTTGATTTTATGCGATGGGCTGACACTGGTTTAAGTTTCAATGCACTTAAGGGTCAAGTTTTGGATAATAAAAATTTGAATCACACAGTAGCCGCTATTACTCAAGCATCAAAGATACTTGGTACGAAGAATCCACAAGCGATATTAGATTACCTCTATCAAGAAGAAGATAAAGATGATTTAAATCAAAGACTTAAGGCTCGTGAACTTGGAAATTTAAATCACGATAAATTAACCGAAGGTATCAATATTGTAATGGGTGATTTAAATGACCAAATCAAAGCAAGTAAAACAAAGCAAAAGACAAAAACTTCTACAGTAGCAGGGGAAAAAGATGCTGTATCACAAATCTTACAATTCGGAGGAAATATTCTTGCATCACAAGATGAAATTCAACTCTTAAATGAATTAGAAGAACTAAACCAAGAATTTGCTTTTGCAAAACCCGAAGAAAGAGAACAACTTATGGGTGAGATTCAACAAAAAGAAAATGAGTTAGGCAAAATCCAACAATCAATTGGAAGCAAATCAAAGAGTTCTAATTGGAAAATTGATGCAAGCCGTACAGAACAGTTATTCAGCGGTCATCGTAATACTGTTGCTGAGGTAGCAAGAGATATTATTTTGCCTAAATATCTTGAGCATGACCCCGATGCTTTCAATCCTAATGACCCACAAAAGTTCATTGATAACAACGCACAATTATTCCGTGATGCACAACGATATATTCTTTCAGTACCTCATTCAGTACACGGTATTAAATCAATTAACTATGGTACTCAAACAACTCTTAAGCCTACACAAGAGGCTGTAGCAAATCCATTTCATGCTACGATTGCTCAACATTTAAGCAAAGATGGTAAAGTAATTGATGGAAACATGAGTGTAGATGAAGCACTCAAGGTTTTAAACATAGAAAAAACTCCTGTAGCAAAAGAAAAAGCACGAGAATTAATTGAACTTTCACAAGAAATGAATACTCCATTGTTTGCATCTACTGTAAAAGACATTCTACAAAGTGGGAAAATTCCTAATATTGATGCTATTAATCTTAATCAATTTACTGAGGATTTATCTTCAAAACCCGAAGATGAACTTACAGAAGAAGATAAGTTCTATCGTGATGTACAAGATGTAGGCTATCATGAAGCAATAAAAAATGCTCAATATGCTACAGACGAAAAAGCATGGGCATCGCACCATTCACATGCTATCCCTCGTTATTTCAATATGAAACTAAATCCTCAACAATTTCAAAATTCAATGATAAGTGCTGGTATTGGTATGGTTGATGGTGATATACATAATGCAAAAGGGTTTAGCAGTAAATCAAAAGCACGAAAAACAAACATGACAAAAAATTATCTTGATTCAATAGTTCATTTTGACCCAAGAGCATTAGAAGATGAATATGGAATTATGACTCCGGGTGAAGATATTGCTGAGTCTGCTGGTATGATGCAAACACCTGTTGGCTCACCTAATCCAAATAATGGAATGATTTTAGACAATTTTGATTCGGGTGCATGGCATCATGGGTATGAAGCAACACCTACGCTTGGTGCTGAATTTGATAGTGAAGGAAATATTCTTGTTGGAAGCAATGAAGATACTGGGCTTTATCATAGTGTACCGCTTGAATTATCAAGTATCGTGCATGGCAATGATACCGTGAATCAAGTTTGGAGTAACGCACCACCACCAACTTATCCCGACAATCCACATCAAAGTATGAATTATGAAACGGCTGAAACGGCCAGTGAAGTACCCTATACTGTAGCGGCCAGCGAAATGACGATGCTTATTTCATCTCTAATTGACCCCGATGTTTTACTTGTAAAGAGTGATGATGCTAAATGGAGTCCTCCAATTCGCCCTATGCACCGTATCTTTGACATGAAAGACCTTGAACATCTGCGTGGGTTTAGTGGGTCATGGGTTGTAAGTAAATGGTATGATGGTCAAAGAATTGTTATTGTACGAAGCGATGATGAAATAATTGCGTATGATGAGAATGGGCGAAAGAAAGGATTACGCAAGGCCACAAAAGAGGCTCTTGAAAAGATGAATGATAAGAACTACACACTTGAGGCTATTCTCGGTGAGGATGAAGTAAATATCATTGACATTATCAATTATGATGATAACAATGTAGGTGAAATGCAACTCTTTGAGCGATTGAAAATTCTTCGCTCGCAATTTGACAGCCAAGAACATGTTATTGTACCCGGCCCTCACGATACACGAATGACTGATGACGATGGACTTTTGGAAGCCGTTGAAAATTTAAAGAAAGAACATGATAATATCTTATTGAGAGATAATAAATCAACTTACATGCGTGGTGAGCGCAGACATCCTAAGTGGATTTTGTATCGTGATAGCCGTGATTTTAATTTCATTATTCTTGACCGAAGAGGCAGTGGCCCATTTACATATCAACTTGGGGCTGGCCCTATACTTGATATTGAAGGACTTGGGAATCGTGCAGTAAAATACGATGGTGAAAACTACATGGATGTAGGTACTGCGTACAATCAACAAAAGGCATTCAAAGTTGGTGACATTGTTCGTGCATCCATTACGGGTATTTCAAAGAAAAATCGTAAAAATCGCCCAGTGTATAATGTACAAGTCAAAGAAATTGAAAGTCAAGGTGAAGGTGAAGGTGCGGCCAGTACAGAATCTCTTGACCTCATGACAAAATCTTTCAGCCCTATTTTAATTCCACATGATATTGAAATTCAAAATAATCAACTTCAAATTGTTTTGAAAGATGTTGATGTAGTAAAATACGAAATTGAAGATATGGAGGGTGTATGGTGTATTCATTCCCCAAAGAGTACAATGGGAGATATGCTCAAATCGGACTATCCAGTAATACTGGCTGAAAGTCTTATGCCATTTTGGTCGGCTGTAGCACCCTTAATGATGAAAGGATATGTTTCAAAAGAATCGGAACTTGATATGCCAAAGAAACCCACAAAAGAGCAAATGGAAGAAGAAAGTGCAGGTATTCTTGAAGAAGATGATGAAGAGCGAATTCTCAAACCGAATCAAACAAAGAAAGCACTGCAACTTATTGAGCGTGCATTAGACAAAATTAGTAAAGAAAAATTGACATGGACAGGGCCAAAAGGTCTTGGAATTGATGTAGGAACACCTCAAGAATCACCACACGGCCCTACTAAATTAACTGATGAGGCTAACCTTCCCGATTACGATGGAGATAAAGTAAATACTGGTAAAAGAAAAGAAGAAGAAAAAGAGCGACTGAATCACATTAAGGTCACAACAGACGAGGGTGAAAATTACTCTATAGACTATGACAATGACCAACCAATCGCTTCTCGTCAATGACGATGCCTATAAATACTATTACAGTAAGTCGGAGAATTAATGCTCACAGTGCAACGACCCAATGACGGTATTACTCTTCTCAAGAGTAGTAACGACTTGGTTGTTGCTGGTTACGCATCGGTTGAACTTGTGGACAAGCAAGGCGACCTAATTACTCGTGGTGCTTTGCGAGATGCCTTTGACGGCTTTATGAAGAGTGAAAAGTACCGAAATGTACAACTGGCACACTCCAACATTCAAGTTGGTGAAGTGATTGACAGTTACATTGATACAAATGGGCGAATGTGGAAATCCGAAGTGGATGACACCGGAATGTTCGTCGTAGTAAAACTCCGCAATGATATTGAGAAGGCTCGTGAAGTAGCCGCTGAAATCCGCAAGGGCAACCTTCGTGGATTCTCCATTGGAGGCCAAGCATTCAAGAGAGTGCGAAAGTCCGATGTGGAAAAAGGCGACTACCAAGAGATTTCAAAAATGGAATTGCATGAGGTGACGATTTGTGAGAAGGGTATCAACCCCGAAGCACAATTTCGCATACTTAAGGAGGACACAAACATGACAGAAGAAAACAGTTTGAACGAGATTATGTCACGCCTTGAAGCACGATTGGATGCAATGGAGAAGGGAGAAATGCCTCCTGCTCTTAAAGAAGCCATGAAAGAAGAGCCAAAGGGTGCAGACAAAGAAGAAAAGAAAACCGAAAAAGGTGATGAAATGGAAATGGAAAAGAGCGAAGAGTACAGCGATGTCATCTCAGCAGAATACTTGAACTGGATGGAAAACACCCTCAAGTCTGCTGGTGTTGATATGGATGCCGCACGAAACCACTTTGATAACTTGGAAAAGGCTCAACTTGGTGGATTTGACAACCCCGACGCAGTGGATGGCGCAGATTACTTCGCCGGACAAGTTCGTGGTCGTGGACAAGAAATGGGTTCACCTTCAACTGGTGCAATCAACGCAGTGACCTCAAGCGGTGGTAAGACACCTGCTGGCGCACTCGGAGAAGCAAAGTTGTCCAAAGGCTACCTTAACGCAGAAAGTGTGAGCGACGCTGATATTGAAGCCGCTTACGAAGTGTACAAAGCCGCCGCTATGGAACAATCTTTCCGAACTGACCTTGAAACACAATTCGCAAACCGTTTTAACGGTGAAATGGAACTTGCAAAGGCTGAGGCTGAGAAAGCCGCCTTTGACGCACGAGCACCCTTGTCGGAAATCGTGAAGTCCATTGAAGCACTATCCGAGCGAATTGACAATCTTGGAAGTGGCATTGAATCTGCTACTATCCAAAAGTCATTCAGCAACATTGATGTTCCCTCTACGCAAGACTTGGCAAACATGGGTTGGGATGAAGTTCACGCCCTTGCCCACCGAACATTGCGAGGGGAATAAATAAAATTATAGAGGTGAAAAAAGATGGCACGAGATTATATCCGAAATATTACAGACATGGAACGGTACTACTATGGCGCAGGTAACGCTATGGGCTACTCCTACTCCGGTAGCGAGTTGCTCAAGGCTGACGCACCAATGTTGTCCACAACTGCTGGTACATACCAAGCAATCTATGGGCGCAAAGTTTGGTCACAATTGAACCAAGAGTTCAACGCATTCAGCATCCTACCAAAGCGACCGTGGGAACGCAGTGGATGGAGAGTTATTACTGCACGCCCTTCCTTTACTGTTGGTGGCGGTGTTGCTGAGAATGCAACCCTTCCCGACACAACCAAACCAACCTTCCAACACATTGCCGCAAAACCAAAGACTGTTGTTCACACCTTTGACATGAGCGAAACCGCAATGTTCCTTTCCGACAAAGATGACGGACTTGGCGACATTCGTGCAGTGTTGAAAGAAGAAATGGGTAAGCACCACGCAGAACACATCAACAAGATGCTTACTGCTGACAAAGGAACTGCGGCTGGTAACAACTTTGAATCCATTGACCGTGTAACTGTTGGTGCATCTGCTGGTACAGACGAGGACATTTACTCCATTGACCGAAGTGCAAACTCATGGTCACTTGCAGAACACAACCAAAACTCCGGTACAGACCGAAACCTTTCACTTGACCAACTTGACGACTTGTTCCAAAAGACATGGACTCGTGGTGGAAATCCAAAGGTTATCCTTACTGGTTACGACACTTTGATGCGCTTGCAACAACTCCTTCAAAGCCAACAGCGATTCATGGAAGAGAAGCGTGTTACGCCAACCTACAACGGTGTGAAAGGTGTTCCCGGTGTTGAGGCTGGATTTATCGTTGCTACATACAACGGTGTTCCAATCATCCCATCAAAGGATGTTCAAACCGACACTTTGAGCCGTATGTATTTCCTTGACACTGACTACATGTACTTTAGCACAGCAATTCCAACCCAATACTTTGAGAGTGGTATTGAAACAGGCGACCCATTTGCAATCAACCGACTTGGACAAGAAGGTATGTACCGCACTATGGGTGAACTTTGGACTACTTTCTTTGGTGGACACGGTTCAATCCGTGACCTACAGTGAGGTTGAAAAAAAACATAGAGGTGAAAAAATA
>Ga0070745_1000506_pt1 | contig 23256 bp, 42 predicted proteins | sample VirMetDEL_Mar_4_FD_77438 | JGI IMG/M metagenome (GOLD analysis project Ga0070745, IMG submission 77438) | Aqueous microbial communities from the Delaware River and Bay under freshwater to marine salinity gradient to study organic matter... | ecosystem: Environmental > Aquatic > Marine > Coastal ...
CGTTTCGTGAGCGCAATTCCTTTGCTCGTCGGTCATTGCATGGCCTCGCTTCTCCACTCGGACAGGACAGAGGCGGGCGCACGGCATCCAGGCTCTGACGGATCAGGCCCCCAATCGCCTCGATTCCAGAAGCGTCCAGGACGCCATCCACGCGTGCGGGCTCGCCATTGGCTGTCATCGTCGCGGGAGACGGGCAAACCCGCTGTATGGGCAAATTTACCGGCCTGCGGACGACGGAAATTGCTCTCGTTCCGGCACCAGTACTGAAAGCCCTTGTCCCAATCGAGCGCGAGGGTGCCCTTGGACTGGTGGTGGAGCTTGAACCGGGTCGCGGTGTCGGCGGGATCGGCACAGCCCTGCGCTTTGGCGTACTCAAGCTGCTCGGCAGTCGGCTCCCAATCTTCCGGCAACTTCGACTTGCGCTTTGCCTTCCCGCTCTCAGCGGGGGAACAATCGATAGATTGTTCTTCCTTCCCTTCCCTTTCCTTCCCTTCCTCCCTGCGCGTCACTGACGCGTCACTGCGCGTGCCTGACGCGTGGTCGGATGGGCTCGGCAGGGTCGACGCGGCCTCCCTCGGGTTGACGTGCTGATGCTTGGAGAAGGTGGGGATGTGCGCCAGGGTATCGCCGTAGAGGGCGACTAGTCCGGCATCCCTTAGTTCCTCGCAAACCGCATCAATGTTGCAGTCATCCTCTGGCAGGTAACGACGCTTGAAGGTGCGCGGCGCCCAAACAAGACGCCCTTCCCTGTCGGCTTCGCACCACAGGCCGACATAGAGAATCCGGGCAAGCGGGCTCAGCGAGCAAGTATCGTCGCTCGTGAAGAACTCTGGCTTTATGGTGCGAATCCTAGCCATGCGCTCCCCTCTTCAACTCGGCATGGGCAGCAGCCGATCCAAAAACCACGCGGATCTTGTCAAACTGGCTCCGGGCCTTGGTGCCTCGCGGGGGGACAATCGTGCGGTGCGCGTTTCCGCGTGCGGACATGGCTTTGAGGTGGGCGCGCAGGGCGTTGCCATCCGGCCCTGCCAACTTGTCCAGCAGAACCTGCCGAATGCGCGCGCGGGTTTCTGGGCTTACCTTGAAGCCTTTGGGGCGAGGCATCACGGCATCCCCGTAGGCGGCATGAGCGGGGAGAGAATCACCCAAGCCAGACCGAAGGCGAAGGCAACGCCCCAAACCGCCGCCACGGCCAGCCAGAACATGGTCCAGAACACAGGCGGCTTATAAGGCGCGGGAGCGATGGAGTTGGGGCCCAGAGAGGGCATGTTCTTGAACCAGTCGGTCATGTGATCCTCCAGTCAATCCACGGGTAGCAAGCCTTTGCGAGTGCCCACTTGATCTTAAAGGCCGGGGTTTGAACGCCCTTCTTGTCCTCGATCACTTCGCGGTTGCCCTCGAAATATCGCCAGTCCGCGACGTAGGTGCAGACCTTCTCGCCATTGGCGCGCAGGACGAACCGGGGCTGCCGTTCGAGGCGCTGAATCGCACCGGCCTTGGCGAGCAACTGAAGCTCCGCATCCCGCTTCGCCTCTGCCTTGCTGGCGAACCTCACGCCGTCCACCACCTGGGGCTTGGCGTTGAACTTGTTGCGGCGGCTCATGCGGCCACCTGCTTTTCCGCGTGTGTGCCCCACTGATCCGCCATCGCGGCGGCAATCCCCGGATAGAACCTGCTGCGCTCTTTCCAGCGGTCGGCGGACGGTGGCATGCGATGCACGCGCGCCTCGCGGCCTTCCACGATGTTGGTGGGCGAAAGCGGCGGCAGGCCCTTCAACCAGAAGCAGGTCCGCTTGGTTTCACCGTGTCCAAATTGCCACGGCTGCACCGATTGAGCCGGCGCCTGATAGTTGCGGATCAGCGCCTTGGCGTGCCGGTGCATTACCGGATTCTCGACGGCGATGCGGTCGATGGGCGCATTCCAGCATGCCGAGAACAGCGCGGCGCCTTCCTGAAGTTCCGCCTGCATCTGGTCGGCCGTCTTGCCCGGCGGCGGCACGCTCAGCCAGCGCACACCGCTGTTGCAAAGCCTAGTGCAAGGCGGGTGCATCACGGCGAGCAGATCCCAGCCGTCATTCAACAGGTCGCGCACGTCGCCGACGATGTGCCGGTTGCTGCCGTCCTCGGCCGGCAACAGGTCGCAGGACCATACATCGTGGTCGCGTGCGGCAAAGGCCCTGCGGACAATGCCCGAGGTTTCGCAGCCGACCAAGACCCTCATGCCTTCACCCTCCAGACGCGGAGGCAGGCAAGGCGAGCCGCCTCTAGTGCAGCCTTTGCCTTGTGAGAGCGCGTGCGGTCATACCGGCGCTGGGCCATGTCGGCGGCAAGCTCGGCGGCTATTAGGCGGGCGGCGGGGCAACGGCGGCGGGTCATGTCATCCCCCTCGCCGCTCGGGTCGCCTGAAGCGCCTCGTATGCCTCGTCCATCGCTGAAATGGCCGCGTCGTCGGAAATCGCGGGCGGCTCTGGCGTTTCAGATTTTTTATTTAGTGAAACGGACCGCGTCACCGTTACATGGTCGATGCCCGTTTCCGTCTCAATCTCGCGCGAGGTCGCGCCAGCCTTCGCCATCTGAACGGCGCGGCGCATGGAAGGGCTGAGAGCGTCCTCGTACAAGCCAAGGATTGCGTCCTCCTCGCTCCGCTTGTCCTGATCCATGCGCTTGCGCGTGATGGCTTTGCGGAGAACCTTGGGCACGTAGCCCGCGCTCTTGGCCTCGGCATAGATGTCGCGAATGTCGGACTGGATGGCGTCGCGCTCATCCATCAAACGCTCGATACGGTCGGCCAGCGACTTCAGGTGGTTGTCGGCTGTGTTGTGTCCGATGCTCATTACCGCCCCCTACCGCCGATCAGCTTGTATGCGCGCCGCCGGTCCGCCTGGAGCTTCGCCACGCGCTCCCTGATCCGGCGTTCCTCCCGCTCGCACTTGGCGAGAAGGCGCATTCCCAGCGTCTGCGTCGAGCGCCCGCAGGTTTTCCGCAATGCGTTGATCGAGCGCGCAAAACCGTTCTTCAATCCGGACATATTCATCGGCGGTCAGGCTCACTTTTTCATTGTTAGAAAGGATTGCCCTTACGCGGCGAGCGTTCATGTCGAGCCGCCGTGCAAGGCGGTTTCGCCAATGGTCTTTGGTGTCGGACCACGAGCGCGGGCCGCCTATCGCAATCAGCATCGGGCGGACACGTTCAAGCGCGGCAGACATTGCCGAGTTTCCGACAGTCTTTGACAGCTTCGTGGGCATGGCTTCCCTCATGGTTGAACCCATGAAGAGCGCCGATACCTGGAAGCCTCTGGGCACCGTCACGCAGCAAATCGCCGCCAAGCTGATCGAGCTTCGTGAGGTGCAGGATAAAAGAGCGGGCGCGCTGCAATCCGAAGAGAGCGCGCCCGCAGTTGTCCCCGGTCAGGGAGGAGGAAGCGGCACCCCAAGGAGCCGCACCGGGGATTTCAAGAACAGCCCCCGAGCCGTGCAGAGCCACGAGTCCGGGGTGAATGGGGTCGGCCTCGCGCGACCCAATCATCAACGCGAGGCCGGTGCTGGGCATGTTCGGAGCGCTATGCATGCCAGCGAGGGAAACGAAATCGCGAGCAATCCCGCTCGCCGGGAGGTCGGAACAGAAGCCCCGGATCATTTCCGGCCTCCCCTCTTACCTTCCAGATCGTCAACGACGACCAGCCCGGAGGCGGACAGGCGCGTCCGAAGGTCCCAATAAAGCGCCGCGCCTTCGACCGTCTCGGCAGCGTCGAGCGCACGGCCGATCCCGTTAATGACGCTCGTATGGCAGCCGCGATTGGTTACGCGGGCCATGGAGGGAGAGCTAAGCCCGGTAAACTCTCTCAAAAGCCGCCAGCAGACATGCCGAACGCGGACGTTCTTGCGCAGCCGCTTGAAGTCGTGGATCTCGTAGGCTGTGACGCCCGCAACCTGGGCCGCCAGTTCAACAATCTTGTCGAAGATCACGCGATCGGCCGGGGTATCGGTGCGGCCGTTCTGGAGGTAAAGCCGCGTGTTCTTAATGCGCTTGGTGATCCTGCCAAGGCGGGTGCGGTCGCGATTTTCCCACGGCTTGCGGCCGTTTACACGGCACGCTTCCTGCCGGGCTGGGTTGGTAGTGTCGCGTTTGCTCGCCAGCACAACAGGCGCAATCACGTCCCGCTTGATAACGATGGGCTTGGGCAGCCGCGCGAGCGCCGCCGGGCTCATGTCCTTGCTGGCGAGGCTGCGGATGCGCGCCTTTTCTTCCTGCAGTTCCTGGAAGTAGCCGATGCCATCGAGGTCCATCTAGGCCCCCATGTCGTCAAAGTCAGACGAAACGTAATGGGTGGACACCGATTGAGCGTTCGACTTGACCCACCCGCGGGCAAGCCGCGTCCGCTGCAGTCTTTTGATCTTTGCGAGCTTTTCCTCTTCGGAAAATTCCCGCCGTGCCGGAACAGGGTCGGTGGCTTCTGTCCAGTCGCTCATGCCCGCACCTTGGCGGTGCCGGTGAGGCGGACGGGCGTTATTGCGCTGGTCCAGTTATGCTTCGCGTAATTAAGAAGTTCGCCTTCGGTGGCAAAGTTCGTGGTCAGGACGTTTCCGTACTTGTCGATTGCGTGCCAGCGCGTCACCTTCACCTCTCTGGGGAGAGAAGGCAGCAGTGCCTCGGCGGCTTCCACCAAAGGCCAAAAGTCGCTGATCTTGAGGGCATCAGAACCGGCACGGCGGCAATCGCGCGCAGCCCGCACAAGCTCTTCCAGCTTCTCCGCGTCTATGCTCATGACGCCCTCGCCTGCTTCTTCGGCGCGGACGCCTTCCGCTCTGGCTTCACGCGCGGCTTGGGGAGCTTGATGCCGTCCTGCTCGGCAATGGCCTTCAGTTCGCGCGTCCACCAATGGGGGAAGTGCCCCGTGTCGCCGTACTGGGCGCTGGAAATCGTGGAGACAGCCCGACCTGTGCGAGCCGCCATCTTTCGGATGCCGCCAAACCGCGCGATTGTGTCGGCTGCGGGAAGTTCGAGCTTGTTCATGTACGGGAACATGGCCGATTTCCGCACACGACGCAATAGCCAAAACCGATTTTCGGACTTTCAGCAGTTCAAACGCTGACTCAGTGACGCACCCCGCATGCTAGAATTAGTCGAATTACCCGCGCTACGGATAGGCATGAGCAAGATGCCTCCCAAGACAGTGACGCCACGGCCCTGGCTGGAGCAGCGAATCCACGCGGTCGGCAAAAACAAGATTGACCTTGCCCGCGCGCTGGGTCTCAATAATGCCCGCGTCCATGAGATGATCTCCGGGGGGAGACGGATCAAACTTAGCGAAATGGATCGTATCGCGGCGTTTCTGGATTGGACCCGCGAAGAACTTTTCCGACACGAAACCGGGCTCTCCCCCGCCTCCACTGAAATTGTACAAGTGGAGAATGTCGAGATTGACTACGGGCGCACTTTTGATCTGCCGCTCTACGGGGCGGATGATCTAGGGGGCGGCGTCTTTGCCATGAGTGAGAAACCCGTAAACAGTATCGATCGGTCTCCCGCCCTGAAGGGCAACAAGGCCGCTTATGCCGTCTATTGCGCCGAGGACTCACTCGCCCCTCGATACGAGCGCGGTCAAACTCTCGCGATCGACCCGACTCGCCCCGTCGCCCCCGGCAATGATGTCCTGTTCGTGAGCCGGGATGGAAAGTCGCGCTGCATCCGGCGTCTGGTCGCCGTCCTGCCGAGCGAATGGCGCGTGCAGCAGCTCACCCCTCCTCGCACCTACAAAATGGCAAAAGCCGAATACCCCACGGCACACAAGATATTCGGCTCCCGCACGCTCTAGCGTAACGCTGGCACCGCCAGCAGCCGAAACGGCGATTCCCTAACTCGCGCACAGCTTGACCGAAAAACGCAAGAATCTTGCGTTTGTGCGACATGCGTATAGCTGTACGATTTTCGTGTTGCGCACTGTCCGATTTCCGCTCATATTCTCCTCGCACACCGGGAGAGGAGATAGAAATGACTGCATCCACCTACGCCGAAGCCAAGGCCATCGCAGACAGCCTCCGCGCGACCTTCAAGGGCTGCGACTGGGTTGTGACCATCCACGCCCCTCTCTTCGACGGCGACCTGTATCGCGTCGTGGTCGGCTAACCCGCTCGCACACGCGCACAGGAGGATCACATGCCCGACACGCTCACCACCTTCCGCCGCGACACCGATCACCTCACCACCGCCGAGCTGATCCGCCGCGAAAGGCAACCGCTGCCTTCGCACGCAATTGAAGGCTTCAATTATCGCCAGTGGGCCGTCGCCGTGTGCACCGCCGAGGTCGCCCACCGCGCCGCCGACTTCGCCCGCTGCGAGCGCCTGCTGGGCTACGACTTCGACCGCTGGGCCGAGCCGACCTGTGTCGAGATGGGCCAGTTCGCGCACGAAGCGCATGCCGGGGCCGCGCTGGTTTGGCTGTCGCACCTCCAGACGCACGAGAGCGACCGCCGCGCCGCATGGGACTGCCTGCCGTTCGACATGTGGACGAAGAAGCGCCGCGCCGCCTGGATCGCCAAGCGTCGGGTGCTGTGGGCCGGATTTCTCAATGCCGTGCGGAACTACAAGGCAGCAAAAGGAGAAGGACGATGAACAAGCATAAGATGGTCGCCTACGCGCCGTTCGGGCTGGAGCCCGACGCGATTGAGGTGTTGATCACGTTCACATTTCTGCCGGGCGCTCGCGCCACGCGCATCGACCCCGCCGATCCTGCCGAGGTCGAGTTCGTCAGCGCCACCGCCACGCTGCACACCCTCGACACGGGCATGCAGGCGATGCTGGACGACTGGGCGCGCGAGTATCTGGGCGACGCGGGTTACAGCGACGCCTGCGCCGCTGCCGAGGACGACAACACCAGCGCACGCGAGGATGCGGCCGACTATCGGCGCCGTGCCGCTCGCGATGACGCTCTGACGGAGCGCGGCACCGACGAACAGCGGGCTTGGTACGACACCAGCGAGGAACTGAAATGACCGACAAAGACAAGATCATCCGCGCGCTGAAGCCGTTCGTGGAAGCCTACGCGAAGTCTGCCGATCCCATTGGCGACAGCGACTTGGACAACGAGCAGCCGCGCCACGTCACCGTGACCTTGGGCGACTGCCGGCGAGCCGCGAACTTGCTCGGCATCTATCCGACCGCAAAGGGGAAGTAAGCCATGCCTGACCAGACCATCCCGCGCTCGTCCGTCACCGTCCGCGCAATCGGCGTCGAGCTGAACGAGGCGATGAAGCTTCGCCAGATGCTTGGCGAGGACTGCGACCCGAAGCTGCTCCTTGATACCATCGAAGGCGAGACCAATCTGGCCGAGGCGTGCGTGTTCGTGCTGGAGCAGACGCACGAGGACGAGATTCTGATCGAAGGGCTGGCGGCGAAGATTGCCGAGCTTCAGGTCCGCAAAGGCCGCATGGAAAAGTCCGTCGAGAGCCGGCGCGGCGTGATCCTGATGGCGATGGATAAGGCGGGCCTTCAGACGATCAAGAGCCCGCTCGGCACGATGACCGCGCGACCGACGCCACCGAAGGCCAGCATCACAGACGAGGCGCTGATCCCCTCTAGGTTCTGGAAGCCCAGCGATCCCAAGCTCGACCGGGCCGCCGTGGCCGCAGCACTCAAGGCCGGCGAGGCCGTGCCCGGTGCCAGCCTGTCCAACGGCGGCCTGACCCTTTCCATCCGCATTAAGTGAGGAAACCATGAACAACGTCGTTCCAATGCAGACCCCGTCGCCGCTTCGCCCGCGCGACTACGACCCGTCGCAGCTTGCCCTGATCCGTCGCACCGTCGCAGCCGACACGACGCCGGATGAGTTCAACATGTTCATCGAGATTGCCAAGCGCGCCGGCCTCGATCCGTTCCGGAGGCAGCTTTACTGCATCGTGTATTCCAAGGATAAACCCGACAAGCGCAAGGTGACGTTCATCACCGGCATTGACGGCTTCCGCGCCGTCGCCGCTCGCAATCGGGACTACAGGCCCGGCGACGATGAGCCCGTCATCGTCTATGACGACGCCGCCAAAAACCCGGAGACCAATCCGCTCGGCATCGTGAAGGCCACCGTGAAGGCTCACAAGATGGCACCTTCTGGCGAGTGGTTCCCCGTGAGCGGCACCGCCTATTGGTCCGAGTTCGCGCCGCTCAAGGATGAGTGGCAGTGGAACGATGAGAAGGGCAAGCGTCTGCCGACCGGCCGCATCACGCTCGATCCCTCGTCCAACTGGTACAAGATGGGGCGGATAATGATTTGCAAGTGCGCCGAGGCCCAGGCGCTCCGCAAGGGCTGGCCAGAGGATCTGAGCGGCATCTACTCGCCCGAGGAGATGGAGCGTCCCATGCTGGACGTGACGCCCACGGATGCCATCGAGCAGCACGAGCAGGCGCAGCGCATGGCGCGCATCGGCGGGACCAACACCATCGCCGTGATCTGGAAGATGGCCGAGGCGCTGGAGGCCGTTCCGGTCGGCAAGCTGGCGGATCGGTGCATTGCCCACTTCGCCACGCTCGAGAGCGTGGGTGAACTGGAGTGGTGGTGGGCAACCAACGAAGTCTCGATGCGGCAGTTTTGGGCGCTGCACAAATCAGACGCGCTCAACGTGAAGGCCGAACACGAGGCCCGCAAGGCGGCGCTTGCCGGCTGACTTGTTGCCGAGCGTCCTGATCTGGGCGCTAGGACAGGCAACCTCTGACGAGGATTTGGACAAATGGTGGCACAAGCACAAGCGATTGATCGCGGGTTTGAGCGAGGCGGACCGCGTCCGGTTGTTGGAAGCCGGACGGGAAACCCGCGCCCGCATCAAAGCCGGACCCACAAGCAAAACCGCCTCCTGCATGCGGCGCTAAACGACATCGCGGATCAACTGCCGTGGCCTTCGGAGACTGGCGAACTGCACGATGCGATCTGGTGGAAGCGCCGGATCACCCTCCAATGGCTGATCGAGACAGGCGAGACGCCGGAGCTTGTCGAGAGCCTGGACGGGCTGCAATTCGCCCTCCTGCTCCCGCACACGAGCGACCTGACCACGAAGCAATGCGCCGCGCTGAACGAGTGGCTGTTCGTGTTCGGCCATCAACACGGCGTCACGTTCAAGAAGATTGAAGCATGACCACCCGCCGCTCCCTCTCCCCGCTACAGCGCCTCAAGGTGTTTGAAGCCGCAGGCGGACGCTGCCACTTGTGCGAGCTTCGCATCCAGGTCGGCCAGCCGTGGGACGTGGAGCATGTGCGGCCCCTTGCGCTGGACGGCGCGGACGACGCCGCCAACATGCGCCCGGCTCACAAGGCGTGCCACGCCGACAAAACCCGGACCGACGCGGCATCGTGGTCGAAGGCAAAGCGCGTCAAAGCGAAGCTGTACGGGGCTAAAAAGCCCTCCGCATGGCGCAAGCCGCCACCAGGATACAACGCATGGACACGACGAATAGAGCGATAGACTTGCCTGTAGGCCAATGGCGGAACCGCAAGGAATACGACGCTTGGTGGAGCAAAAACAGCATGGCGCACAACCGGCTTGCCGTCACAGATCCAGCGGAGTGGGAAAGAATCACAAAGGCTATCGAGGCATTCCATAGGAGAATTGAGACATGAGCGAGGAACTAAAGCCGTGCCCATGTGGAGGGCAGGTTTACGTCGGAGAACTCAAGTTCACCGGAGAGACACAATGGCACGTCGGCTGCATTAACTGCAACCGCGAATCTGGCAAGCACGCGGACAAGGCCGAGGCTATCGCCGCCTGGAACCGCCGCGCCTCCCCCACTCCGGAAGGAGGAGGGGGAGAGCGGGACGCTTTTGAGGTTTGGGCACACGCGGACCACCGCCGCATCGAGCCCGAGGAGTACGAAGAGCGCACGCCCGACAATAACCACTACTACGCCGACGACAGCACCAATCAGGCTTATGTCGGCTGGTGCGCCGCCCTCCTCTCCTCACCACGGGTGGAGGACGTGAGGCGTGATGCGCTGGAAGAAGCGGCGACGGTGGCGGATGAGACACAGGCAAGCGCACGCGAAGAGGTCGCATCCGACAAAGAGGAAATGGGCGAAGATTACGATCCGTATTCATTTGGCGCTGGGTTTTTAAGCGGCGAAATAACTGCGTCGATTAATATTGGGACGGCCATCCGTTCCCTCTCTCCCCCTGATGGGGATGGGAAACAGGAACAGGCTACGCGGGCCTCCGGCCCTACCGCGCCGACCGACCTACTGCAATCGAAGGAGTCCTATAAATGAGCGCCACGCAGAATACCTTGGAAGACTTGGTCGCCCGAGCGCGCGCCATCCGCGACGCTGGCTCTGACGTTCTTGACCTTGCGGGCTTCTGGCCGTTGATCGAGGTCGCCGCCGCCAATCTGCCGGCCCCGGACTACACGGCGATGACCGGCCCGGAACTGCTTCATGCGTGCCGCGATGACGCCCACAAGTGGGCCACCGCATTCTGCCAGCACGCGAAGAAGCAAGGGCGCGACATAGATCATGGCTGGATGGTCGGCTGGTTCGCCAACGCTATCGAACACTCGCACGACGTTCGCACCGGCGGCGGCCCCGTGGTCATGCCGGACGGGTCCGCGTTCTTCGTGGCCGAAGTCAAATGACGGAGCAGGAGCGCGCCGACGTGCGGACGGCCTATCGCCCGCTGGTCGAGGGTCTCGCGGGAAAGCCGGGCACCGTCAGCTACGACGAATGGGCCGCTGCGGTTGATCGTGCGTTCCCGCCATCCCCCACCGATGGCGCGGCCTTCGACCCACCAAAGGTCAGGACCCAATAACCCCCATGGAGAGTAAGACAATGTCAGATTCAACTCGCTCCAAGGTATTAGAGGTGATGGCGGAAGCCGTGAGGGTTTCACGGATCAACGACGTGTACGACGCCGACGAAATCGCCTCCGACATTCTCGCGCACCTATCTGCAAAAGGGATGGCGGTCGTGCCGGTGGAACCGACTGCCGCGATGTTGGACGCCCTGCACGACAAGGTTTTGATTAGGGCAGATCCGGCGCTGCGCGAGTGCAGCATACTGAACGACCGCGAGACTTACGCCGCCATGCTCTCCGCCTCCCCTTACGGGAAAGCGCCGATGCAGGAAGCATCGGCGGAGCGCGAAGCGCGTAGCGAACAAATCCCCCCAGGGAAGGAGGAGAGCAAATGAGCGAGCGCAACTCAATCCCCTACCCGCCACGGGGGCTCAGCCGGGAAGAGGCGGCCCACTATATCGGCGTCGGCGCGACGACCTTCGACGGGCTGGTGCAGGACGGCCGGATGCCGAAGCCCATGAGGCTTGGCAAGCGTGTGATCTGGGATCGCCTGAAGGTCGAGGCGGCCTTCGTGGATCTGGACGAAGGCCGGGAGAACGTGATTGATCGTGCCTTGCGGCTGGCTGGCAGCCGCCGGTAGCTTTAGGCCATGGACAACCGCCCCTTTCTCTCCAGCTACAAGGACCGCCACGGAAAGACGCGCTGGCGATTCCGGCGGGGGAAGGCTGGCCGCCCTATGCCGGGCGCGCCGGGCGATGAGGCATTCGAGATTGCCTACGACGACGCCCTGAACGGCCGTGCGAGCGCCAAGGTCGTCTCCCATCCGAACAAGGCATTGCCGCGCACTCTGCGGGCCGCCTGGAGACTTGCCCCGGCCATCAGGAACGCCCCCAGCCGCAGAGCCGTTCGCCCTTCTCGTTGTGGGCTATAATGGCCCTCTCCGTCCGCTCTGCCATCCGATCGCTTGGCGCAAAATAGATCGGCTTGGCGACAAGGCAGAACGAGTCAGCGCTCCCATTTCCGGCGCAGCCTGCCAAGCTCGTCAGCGCCAGCACCATCAACGCGGTTTTCGACATTACGGGCCTCCGTGGCCTGTTGGTTAATGCGTTCGGCGGTTTCGGCTCGCTCCGCCTTCCGTCCGATGCCGATGAGCTTCAGGACGGCAATCAGGAGGAGGCCGACGAAGGCCCCCACGAAGGCGACCTTGGCCCAGATCCCGGAGAGCCAAACGGGGATCACGGGCTGATCTCCCCGGACTTCACGCGCCGGAACACCCGGCGGATCAGGTAGACCGCGGCAAGCGTGATCCCGACCGCTATCAGGGCCGTGTAGACGTGCCCGTTGGCGAGGGGGGATAGCAGGTCCCGGATACTCGCCGCCGTCCCTTGGGCAGATTTGGCGGCTTCTACGGCGGCATTCACGGCCTCGACCGCCGGCTTGATGTTCTCGACCGCTAGGGCCGTTGCGCCTGCCGCCACGCCGACGTTCGTCAGCACCGCTTTGGACGAGCCTGCGCCCGGCGGCGGCTTCACGTCCTGCGGCATGGGGCGCGGCAGCTCGTTCTGCATCGGCTCAAAAAACATGGCGGTTTCGCGCGCCCGCCGGGCAACCAGCGCAGAGTTCACACCGAACTTGTCGCGATTCCACAGGCTGATCGCGTCGCCCGCTTCCTTGAACTTCCCGGCCTTCCAGTTGCGGACCACGCTGGACGAGGCAAACCCGCCCTTGCCGATGTTGAAGGCCAGCGAGACGCAGGCGTTGAACTGGTTGTCGTTGGGCTTCTCGCCCGCCGGTCCGACCATGTTCTGCTCAACCACCGCCTCCGCCCAGTCCGTATCCTTGTCGAACAGGGCGCGGGATTCCTCCTTGGTGATGGTCTGGCCGGGGAACACGTCAGATCCAGTGTGGCCGACGCCGATGGTCAGGACGCCCTGCACCACGTCGCCGGGATTGATCCGCTTGCCGGTGTGGTCGTCGTAGGCGAACAGGCGCTCGCCCTCCTGTTCCGTCAGGAAGTCGTAGCCGCGCGTCGTCATCTGTCGCATGGGTTTCCTTTCTCTCGTTGCCGCATTTCACGCATCAGAACCTCAAGCCCGTCCTGGACGAGGTTGCGCAGCTCGCCCATGGACACGGGGAAAGACAGGTCGCGCTCGGATGCGGCATCCCACACCTTGAGCCGTAGCGGCTGCCCGTGTTCGGCAATGATGCGCGGCATGGGGCTCATTTCAGGCCCGGTGCAGGAATTTATCGAAGAGCGCCCACGCCGCTGCGATAATCATGGCCAGGATGCCGCCGACCTTCAGAGCAAGCCACAAGGCGCCCTTCCCCATGTCGGCGATGCTGGTCAGGTGATCGAGTTTGGCCTCGATCGACTCCAGGGATTTCTGCTGCCCGGCGACGATCTGCTCGACCTTTGCCAGCCGGTCCCGCTCGTCAGGGCTCATGATGGACACGTGCCCCTCTCCCTGCCTACGCTCATGTCAGCCTCCGTGCAGGTCTTCTGGTCCGCGTTGGGGTTAGGGCTCCGGGGTAGATGGCCGTCTGCTCCGGGGCCTGCTGCTTAAACTCCTACGCCCACACGACGGGCGGATCGGTCAGATCGCGCTGCACACCAGCCCCTTCAATTGCCGTCGTGATCGTCTCGTAGCCGACAAAAGCGTCGTTGAGCCGAAGCAGTCGGCGCCATTCAGGTCGGTGTTGGGATTGTCCGACTGGAACTGCGAGTAATCGCGATACCGCGTGTAGGATGTGGGGGTCGTCATTGTGCGTCCGCCACAAGGTTGTCATCAGTCCTCGAAAGGGCGGCGGCAATCAGCTTCAACGCCTCGATCCGCAGGTCTGCATCGGCACCTTTCAACGGCACTTCGTTTGCCAGTTGGGCGATAACCTTAAACGCATTTTCATTGGTCATAGTGATAGCCTTTTAGATGATGCAGGGGATGCGATACGCCTGCCCGGTGCTGTCGGTGATGACAATGGATGCGTTCGTCGTCGCCGCCAGTGCGCCAGCGACCAGCCCAGTGGTCGCGGCGTTTCCGAGCGTCAGTGTCTTGCCAGAGGCGATCTTGAAGTTCTGAGCGCTGGTGACGAGTGCAGGGGCAATCGTGAAGGTCACAGCAGGAGCGCCACCGTTTGCTACCAAGAAATCAAAGGTAATGGCGTTGCCGCCATTGGTCGTTGCGCGGATAAGACCGTCGCGGCTATTAGCACCGTTGCCGGTGGGGTCGAATGACAAAGCAACGCCGGTACTAGCGGTGCTGCCAGCGTTCATCAGGACCATTCCGTAAGTCGTCGCGCCTGCGCTGTCCTGCCGGATGCGAACCTGCTCCGTGCCAACGACAGAAGTGCCAATCGCGATTTGGCCGGCGTGATAACTCTTTGCGGTGCCGCTGAAATACAAGCCCCACTTGCCTGTGCCCGACGCCATCGCTGACTGATACGCCGCTGTGATAGGAGCGCCCTCTGTCATGTTGCCGACTGACACACCGTAAGCCGCCGTCGTGACACGGGTACCGTGGCCTAGGTTGCCAACTTGGAAACCAGTCATCGTGCCAATCGTGCCTGTGCCGTCTAGCAGATCGACGTCACCGGCTTCAAACACAGCCGCAGTTGTGATCGTTCCGCCAGTACCTTCGTGGGCAATATGACCCCGCGAATAGCGCGCAGACGTAATGCCGCTAACAGCGCTACCCGCCAACCCTAAACGGACGTACCCGTCGTTTGCCAGCGCAAAACTTACCGTACCGGCAGTGTGGTTCAGATCAAGCGTGACTTTCGCGCCCACGGTCTGAAAGGCACTGCCGGTTCCGGTGAAATCAGTGGTAATCAAGACATTCGTGCTATCTGTCGTGCCGCCGCCTGACATGGCCGCAGCAAGTCGGCTCAACACTGTGTTCGTTGTGCCGGTGTTTTTGGTGGTGTTAACGCCCCCCGCCAGAGACAAACCCGTGGACGAGAAGGTGCCCATGTTGGCACCGCCCAGCGCAATCGAAAGCGTGCCGTCGCCCGGCGTTGCCTGATAAAAGCCGGTATCGACATCGCTGCCATAAATCATACCAGGGGCGGCGGCAGAGCCATCTGCAATAACAACAGCACCAGCAGATGCCGGGGTGAAGCCAAGGGCTGTGATGATGCGGGCGGAATTGACTGCGGGGGAATACGAAATAGCCATATCAAGTCCCCTGCTGATAGACGAGGCTCTGTCCCGCAGTGCCGATAAAGGTAATCGCGCCGACCGGACACTCCGCGCCCGTCAGCGTCAGCATGTCACCAGACAGCAGAGGCCGAGACGTTGCGAGGACTGCCGTGCCACCAGCAATGTTGACGCTCATCTGCGCGTTCCCAATCGGGTTCCAGATCGAGATGGCTTTGCGTCCCGCAACGGCGGCAACCAGCGTCGTGGACGTGGGACCGGCGGTGACTGCCACCGCCGTGGGAGCGCCCCAGGTGATGCCGCCGCCGACGGGGGCGGCCCCTGAGTCGACGGTCTTCAGGTATCCTTGCGCATCCACCTGCACAAGGATGGTCTGCCCATCCCCAAAGACCTTTGGCGACTCCTGATACTGGCCTGCAATCTGTTCAACGGGCATTGTGGCCTCCTAGGCGTAGACGCGGATGCTGAAGCCATCCGGGTCCTGATAAGCGACGTTGTCGCCAAGAAATCCGAGATAGAACGTCGTCGTGGTTCGTCCCGACGCCGTCCGCTCCATGAAGATGGTAGAGTTCGTGGTGACGAGCGGATCGCTGAGCGTCGAGCCGGTGACGACGTAGTTCGCGTCCGGCATGGCGGGCGACATGACGACCGTCACTTTGCCCTGCGCGGTGCGCGTGATGCTCGAAATCCCGGTCTGCTTCTGGATGGTGATCGTGGTGCCCGACATCGTGCAGTAGGCTTGGGCGTACTGTTGAAGAGGCAGAACCGCCGCGCCTGTGGCTGGCTGGTAGCTTGTGCAACGCCAGTTTCCGGAGCCTTCCGACTCGAACTCGGCGCAATCGCCCGCCGCCGTCGTGATGTTCGCGCCCGTGGGCAGGATCAGCGACGTGGCGTTGTGGGTGAGCGTCAGGATGCCGCCAAACACCACCTTGCGGCGCACGCCCGAGGCAATCGTGCCGAGCGCCGTGATGGTCGTCGTTCCAGTGACCCGCACATAGTTAGACGCCGCCGCGCCGATGTCCGTGGTGGTGGCGCTGGCCACATCCACCCGCACCGCCTCGTTGAAGGCCGCGCTCGTCATGGTGAGCGTTGCGGTGACGCTCGTTGCGCCGCTCAGCGTGCCGCCTGTGCGGGGTAGCGCGGGATAGGAGGAGTTCTGTAGATGAAATACCGGCGTCGCCGCAGAAACCGCGATTTCGTAGACGCCACCGGATACGATGTCGCCCGCCGCCATCGCCGCGCCATTGGGCCAGACAAGCGCGCCCGACCCTACCGTGCTGACATCGACCGTCATCGCTCCGGTATTGGTGGACGCAGCCTTAAAGGTGAACGTCTGCCCGGCCGCATAAGCCGAGATTCCCGGCGTGGGGGAAAGCGTAATCGCGTCCGCCGTCCCGCCTGCCGTGCCGCCGTAATTGATGGCGCCGTCCGCGACCTGTGACACGCGCACGCTATCAGCCGGCGACGAGCCGATCCCCAATCCGGTGAGTTTGTTGCCCCCCATCGGCTGGTTGCCGGTGTAGACCGTCTGCCCGTCTTTGCTGATGGACTGCGTAAGAGCCGCGCCGATGTCGGACAGGTCGGAATTGACCGCGCTCGACGCAATCGTCGTTCCCGGCGTGAAGGGGGGTTGTGGCAACGAATATGTGCCTGAACCATTACGCGCCATGTGTCACCGTGGAGATGAGGCAAAGCCGCCCGCAGCGCCGGCAAGACCAGCGTTAACGGGACGGGCCGCGCCCTGTTGCTTGAGGATGGCGTCAATCAGCGAAAGCGTTTCGGCGTTCACTTGAGCGTTAGGATTGGCGAGAAGATCGGCCAGCCGCGAACGCACGGCCTCGCTGGGCTGGCGTGCCTTTTGGTAGCCCGTTGCAATCATCTGCAGAATGGAGGCGGGCGTTGTCGCGCCGCCTTGCGGGATGCTCAATGCCGCGTCGTCCGCCATGGAGGCAAGCCGCTCGGCAGTTTGTGAGCCTTGAAGAACCTTGTTTTGCGTGTCCGCAAAAGCGCGTTCGGCACCGGATCGCTTGATAAGCTGTTCAGCGGCATCAGGGCCGTAAATCTCAGCTAGCTTCTGCTGCATGATCTGGTTGTCGGAGATCGACTTGGCGAGCCGGCGCGTTGATTCTGGGCCGCTAGTGGCCGCGTCGCGCATGACATTGGACGATCCCACCTGGAACGCCTGAAGTTGGCGCAAGTCGGCACCCGGCAAGTCCGCCGCGAGGGCAGCCGGCGAGACATTGACCGCCGCCTCACCCTGTCCCGATTTCATAAAGTCGCCGCCGCGCTTAAGCCAACCTTCGCCCGTGCGCTTGTTGTAAAGGGACGCGACCTTTGAATAGGCTTCGTCTGCCGCTTTGATGCTGGGGTTTGCATCGTAAAGCGCCCTTTCCCATCGGCTCCCGATGTCATCCACGAAGGATTGGTTGACCGCCTTGCCCGACTGAAACGCCGCCTGCGTGTTCTTGTTCATCATGCGCTTGACCATGTGCGCGGCTTCGGCGGCCCCAAGCTGAACGCCGTTTTCTTCAGCGTCCGCGATGATCTGGTCCATCGTCTTGCGAATGGCCGGAACCTTTAACAGTTCATCCATTTCCGGGGAGACGTTGAACTTTCCTGCGCGCAATACCGGGTCATAGAGTTCGCTGCCGGTCTGCGTCTTGTATGCCTGCAGGAACTTCTGCGCGTCGTAGACGCTGGGCACGTTGGCCTGATCGCCCATCGCCCCCAGCATCCGCTGGCCCGTCTCGCGGTTGCGTTGACCGAAAGCCGCTGTGTATTTCTCTCCAGCCTCTCCCGGTAGCATCGCTCCAAGGTTGGCAAGCCTCGTCGCGCCCTTGCTGGTGTCAGCGAGGAAAGCCCCTTCGCCCAGATCGCCCAATCTGGTGCGTGCCTGTCCCGTGCCACCGCTGCGGGCAATTTCCAAGGCTAAGCGCTTACTCGCCGCGTCGCCCTCGATGTTGCCCGCCGCGATGCGTGAACTATCGGCAATGGTCGCCGCCAGACTGTCCTGCGTGATGTTCCCGCCTTCGGGAGCGGCGGCCGACAGGGACTTGTAGGGAACCTGCGGCGCGAACTTGTCGGCAAGATTGCCGGTCGCGCGCAATACGCCCGGCGCGAACTTTTCGTAGAGATACTTTGCCCCCGAGCCGACAACCGGGAGAACGCCACCCACGGCACCACCTACGGCGGCCGGGATGACGGCATTTGCGGCCCTGTTATCAAATCCGCCCTCACCTTCGCCAAAGCCCTGAGCGCCGCCAAGGACAGCACCGGAGGCCGCGCCACGCAGCATCATGCCGGGCAAGCTCGTCGCGCCGCCGCCAAGCAACGCCTGCCCGCCTGGAAGCATCATCAGTGCGCCCGTGCCGGCAAGCGTGCCGGCGACGCCAGCGCCCGTGGTCGTGACCGGATAAGCTTCTGCGTCGCTCTTGGTCTGCGCCCTCTGGCGGGCAAGTTCCTCGTCGTATCTCTGGCCCTGTGTCGGGGCATTGGAGACGGTTTGCGGCGTCGGGCTGCCGCCGATGCTCTCGTCCCTCTGGAGAGCGGGGCCGCTCATCATCCAGTTAGAAAATTTGGGGAGCGCCGAGCGCACACCGGCCGCAATCTCGTCTCCAAAGCCCAGCGTTGCGCCCTGCCCAAAGGCATTGGCAGCGGCGTCAGAACGGCCCTGCGGCTTGCTGCCCTTTTCGCGGGCAAGGAACGTGCGGGCCGCATTGGCCGCCTGTGCCGCGTCCGGGGCGTCCACAACCACCGTGCGCCCGTCGCCTAGATCGACTTCAAACTCGCTCATAGCGGCTTGCCGTCCAGGCTGATCCGCTGGCGCGTCCCATCCCCACTGCCAGACGACGGAGTACTGCTGCGAGATTGAGTTGGACGATAGGTCGGGCCGGCATTCCGAGACATGCCGTCAACGGCGATTTGCCGATTGATTTCCTTCTGCGCGATGACCTCTTTTGAATCTCCAGGTTGCGGGAAGTACTGACGATCCGCCGCTACGTATTCGTCTTTACCAATCGCAGCCCCCGACTCCTTGCGGAGTTGCGAATAAATAAAGTTGTTCTTTGCCTGCTGGTAACGCTGATATTCAGACGAGCGAACTTGATTGGCAGCGTAGTCGCCAATGAAAGGAATAGAGCCCACCAACCCGCCCTCGCCAGCGGTTTGCACCGATGTTGGCAATTTCGCCACAACTGCGTTTGCCTCTGCCATGCGGTCCGCGTATGTCGCGGCCAGCGCCTGAGTATCATTCATGGGCTTGTTGGCTTCGCGGCGGTCATGCTCCTCTGCGTCAAGGCGGCGCTTCTGCTCAGCCTCCGACTGCGCATCAGTGCGCCTGCGCCCATACTCAAAGTCGCCCTGAAGGCGCTGGTATTCCAGCTTCTGGTTCTCGAAAGAGGCATCCAGGTCGCGCTGCATATGGGCGACCATCGCCTGCTCGGCTTGAGCAGGGTTTTCCCTCCCGTATCCGCCTCGGCGGAAGCGATCAACGTATGGCGCGGCAAGCTGGGGCGGCATGTCACGCGGCGTCATGCGCTGCGGAAGCTGCGGCGGAGCAACCATCGTCGGCCCCTGCACGCCCTGCGGCGACGGCGTCGGCGGCATGCCGTTGGTATCGGCGGTTCCCTGTGCAACTTGCGGCCCCGGCTGCGGCGGTTGGCCAGCGCCAGGAAACCGCGATTGCGCCATCTGCAGGAACTGGCCGACAGTCTTGCCCTGCATGTCGGGGTTTTGGGCAATCCACTGTTGCGGCACGACAGACGCCATCGGCGCGTTTGGGTCTGCCTTGAGAAGCGTCTGCGCGCCCTGCGCGCCAGTGCGATGGGCAAGGTAGAGAGCGGCCGGAGTCGGAGCGATGCCCGCCGCCTGTAGCGTCTGCGCGTTGCTTGCGCGGAACCGTCGCTCTGCTTCCGCCTGCAACTCCGGGGAGGCTTGGCGCGGGTCTGCCGGGAGGTTCAAGTCCGGGTTTTTCGCGCGCACGTCCGCCCACGTCGGCGGGATGAATTGGAACTGCCCGCCCGCGCCAGACTGCGGATTGAGCGCCGTTGGGTTGTTTCCGCTCTCGAAGCCGCCAAGCGTGCCTTGATAGCCGCCCGGAGGCGGAGGCGCGCCTTGCGTGATCTGCGGAGCGCCATAGCTTGCGCCAAAACTTCCGGCCGCCGTCTGCAAGCCTTCGCGTTGCCGGTCAATCTTGGCCTGCTCGACGGCCATTTGCCCCGAAAGCCGCGCGCCGTACTCGGGGTCAATTGCCGTCAGGAGCCCGATCTTCTTCTGCGGGTCCGCCTCGGCCATGACTTCCGCAAGCTTGGTGTTGCGGTCCTCGGTGGCCTTCTTCTCCTCCACATCGACGGCGTAATTGCCGTATGCGCCGGCCAGTGTCTGCGCGAGACGCGAGACGCCCTGCCACGGCGACTGAATGGGGCTGGCGTCCATGCCCTGCTCTTGAAGGCGTCGAGCGAAGGCGCGGCGAGTGTCGTAGGGGTTGGCACGGCGACCCAAGCCCGAAAGGGTGTAAGCAAGGTTGTTGTCGTCGGGCATGACGGTCATCCGGCAATCTCCCGCTGCAGATGAGCCCACAGGGGCGCGACTTCTGCCGCCACCACTTCAAGCTTCGCCCGGTAGGTCTCACTCAGGGCCGGATGATGCTTTGCCAAATAGGCAGCGCGGCCTTCGCTCCACCACGCCGGGCACGTCGCGCACTCGGGAGACTGCACGCCGTTCTCGTAGACGCGGCAGATCGGAGCGCCGACTTCTCGCAGGTAGGCGAATACATCTTCGTCCGACCAGTCCAGCAACGGCAGCCACAGGTCGTATCCAAGCCCCGTAGGCCCGTCTTCAGCCGGGAGCCGTTTCATATCTGCGCGTTTCGTGCCCCTGATGACGAGCGTGCAACCGTCGTTCAGGGCCGCATTGTGCATCGGCACCATGATATTAAACGCGCAGCACTCAAAACGATCCACGAGGCGGCGGTCGCTCATGCCGATTTTCACACCCAAAGGCGTGCAGGAGCTTGGCACGAGGTCGCTAGGCAAGCCGAAGCGCTCGTTCCAGTCAGCCGCCTGCGTCTCGATGCGGACGAACGACGGCACCATAGCCTCAACGCTATCCACGATCTCCCGCACTTCTGGCAGTAGGTCGCCGGTATCGACATGGTAAAGCGTCAGGCGGTCCCAATGCGGACGCAACAGGTGGACCAACGCAAGGCTGTCCTTGCCACCGCTGAACTGAAAGGCCACGTTCTTGTGGTTAGAAAGGGGATTCGTCATGAGACTTTGGCTTGTGCTTCTTCTGTGCGTTTCCGCATGTGCGGGGCGCGCGACAGTCGAAGGGACAGAAAAGGGCGGCGTGGCGACTTGGTGGAATCATCCAGACGCAACGCTCGCAATGCAGGCCGCAACGACGCATTGCGCTCGCTATGGCCGCATAGCAAAGCCGACTCAGGTCGAGTGGACGGGAATGATGACGTTTTCATGTGAGTAATCAAAACGCAGCCAAGCCGAAGTAACTGGCGGCCCCGCTGATTCCCGCGCTACCCAAGCCAAACAGTCCACCCATCGCGGCGTCCGAGCTTTTCTGCTGCATCTGCTGTTGGGCAAGCTGGCCCTGGTACTGGTTCCAGTAATTCCCGCTCACGTCAGTTGGCGCGACTTGCGTCTGTGCCACCTGACTGAACTGCGGCGTCTGCACGCCCGTCCCGGTGCCCATGAGCGCGGCCACCTCGTTGATCGGCTGCGTGCGAAGCGCCGTCATTTCCTGAATCGCCCGGTCGCGGGTGTTGCTCTCAAGCCCGTACTGTTGCGCGGCGGCGTTGCCAGCCTGCACGTCAGCCCCAAGGCGGAAATCGTTCTGCGCGCGGCTGTAATCGTCCTGCGCGGCCCGCCATGCTTCCGTGCCTACCGTGACGCCCTGATTGGCCAGGCGCTGCCGGAGCGCGTCCTGGTCCCGCTGCATCTGCGGCGCGGCGCGGTCGGTGATCGCCTGCAACTGCTGGCGGCGGTAATCCTCGTTGTACTGCGGAGCCGGGGCCAGCCCGTCGTAGCTGTAGGGCTTTGAGGTCGCGTCGCCGATGCGGCCAACGTACTGGTTGGCAAGGTCTGACGTGCCCTGCGTCAGCTGCTGTTGGCTGTTGTAAATCTTCTGCTGTTCGGGGCTGAGCGTGGTCGTCTCGTTCCACAGGGGAACATCGACGCCGCCCACGTTCTGCGTCCCGTTGACGGCGTAGGTCTTTGAGCCGTCCGGCCCGTACTGGTTGACGCGATTTAGGTAAGCGTTTGCAACCGCCGTATTGACGTTGCTTTCCGTCTGCTGTTGCGAGACGTACTTGGGATCAGGGGCCGGGGGTGCCGATGCGCTCTTGCTGCCCATATGCCTGCTTTTCGGTCGGGCGTCGGACCTTTGGGCGTGGGTTTTTCCACCTCGCCTCAAATTCTCCGCGCGTCATTCCGCAAATGCAGGCATGAACATTCTTGGCGTACTGGTGCCGTAATGTCCCTTCCGGCTTCAGGCCGATCCCTTCGTTGAAGCGGAGCGCCCGCTTGTTCGTGGAGGGTGTGGCCGTCACTACCTTCCTACAAGCATACTGTAGAAACGGTATGCTCAGCAAGGTTGAAATAGAGCGACGTGTTGCCCATTTCGGGCTTGCCGCCGCAAATGAAATCTCACAGGTGCCGTACCACGTCTTGCCGTCGATCTCCTTCGGCGCCGTGTAGTTGTGGTAAATGCACACGGCCAGGAGCGGAAACGTCAGATCCCCGCCAGCCACGACACCCACCGCCCTCATGCTCGCGCTCGGCGTCAGATGCGGGATGCGAACCGCCGCCCATTCAAGGAGCTTCAGGTTCTCGGCGTCAGTGGACGGGAAAAAGATCGTATGGCTCATATAGATGTCACCGTCTCCCAGCCTGCCCCGGTATTCTGGCAGAGCTTGTTAAGCGTGCCGTCATAGACGAGCGTGCCTTTGACGTTCGGCAAAGCGTTTTTCTGCGTGGTGGTGATCGGCGTAAGCCGGACGGAAGCAAAGGCGCCCGCCTCGTCCATGCCCGCGCCGGTTAGCACCGCATCGACGCCGCGCCGGAACAGTTCCTCGCTGGGCTGGAAAATGGGAATAATTGCCATCAGAGCGCGACCCTCTGGCCGACTTCGTATTTCATGTCGAATGCGTTCAGGATGACCTGAATGCCCCGGCTTTGGCCCATCATGTGAACCGATGCCGTCGTGCCGATGCCGGTGGCTGCGTACCAATTGTTATAGGGCGAAGCGCCGTCGCCCCACATGCCCACGTCCCACTCCGACACGTCCCAAACTCCGCCCTGTGCGCCTGCCGATAGCGGAAACTCGTCTGTC
>Ga0070745_1000518_pt1 | contig 23098 bp, 33 predicted proteins | sample VirMetDEL_Mar_4_FD_77438 | JGI IMG/M metagenome (GOLD analysis project Ga0070745, IMG submission 77438) | Aqueous microbial communities from the Delaware River and Bay under freshwater to marine salinity gradient to study organic matter... | ecosystem: Environmental > Aquatic > Marine > Coastal ...
GAGCGGAGTGATATTCAGTCTAGGATCTGCCGCAAGCGGTTGGTTAGGCGCAAGCGGATGCGGAGACTGCAACATCTGGGATAATAATACCAGAAATTGTTGCATCGCAGATTGAGTTTGTTGAATCATGCGGAAGGGGAAACCCTTCAGCATTTCCGCTATCTCAGAATCAGTTTTATCGGGGAAAAGGTACTTCATGGCCTCTAGGCTGTCTACGCCTAGTTCCTGCATGTTGCGGACGACCATGGACTTTTGAAGAACGTCATAAGACGTATCTTCATAAACATCTCCCTGGTAGCGATAAGAGACTTCACGGTCCCCATCTTCAGGAAGGCCGACAACACCACGCGGTACCTTGTTCTCAGCGACGGCTTTCTTGATAGCCTCGTCGAGTTTGGTTTCGAATTTAAGTACAGAGATTTTGTACTTCTCGATCGATTCTGGAGTTTCTTCTTTAGGCGGCGTGGGCTCCTTCATGCCAGAAGCCAGCAGGAAAGACTCGCGGAAGATCTGCTCCTGGTGGTAGATCATCATCTCTAAGAGACGATTGAACCCGTAAGTCAGGAAGCTTTTGTTTTTACGAAGAGCCGTGGCTTGAGCACGACCCATCAAACCCTTGATTTCCGTTGCCGTAGCGCCAGCCGAGATCGAGATCTCATCCACACCGCCTAAAGCGGTTCGGATCTCCTCCCGAAGGAGAAGCGTATAGCGGTTCATGTCCCCGTTAACGGGGTCAGGCGTCATGTAACCGACTCGGTCGGAAGGCTCGACGTTCGCGATAATCCTAGGAACGCGAAGACCAGAGCCCATACCGGTTCCGAACGGTTCACTTACTCGGGTAGACGGGCTGTCCACACCGGCAAAACCGCTCTGACTACTAATAGTCGGCCGGAAAGTGCTTTGACTGTCGTTCGCTTCGACCAGATCGCTGCGGGGTCTGGAGCTGATCAGCGTCGGGTTACCAAAGAACTCGATGTTCTTGGCAATATTTCGAGTTAACTGATCATGGAGCACAATCTGCTCCATAAACGGATCAAACTCACCCTCTCCTTCCGTTCCGCTGGCGTTGGGCTTGTTTAAAACCTCAACTGCGGGAACAAAACCGAGGGTATTAGGGCGTTTCTTTGCGGGAGACAGAATCGCACCGGGTTCCAGGTCAAAACTCAGTTCGGTATCCGTCTCAACCTCGGTAATTTCATCTGCAGTAAGCGATAGACGAACGTAACGCTTGTTCTGTCCGTACGCATTACTGGGTAAACCGAGATTTGCGTTCTTTACTTTGTAGCTGTAGATAATGATTACTTCTTCGACTTCCCCATTTACGTCGTGGTAGACGCGGTATTGGTTTTTGTTAAAGAAATAGATCTGATACTTGAGTTTGGGGTCGGGTCGGAAATAGAAAAGTCCACACCCGTCGATCAGGAAGTTCCTGATAATTGAAGGGAAGCGAATATCCAACCGGTTAAGGCGGATAACGTCTTCTAGGAATCGAGTACGACTTCTATAAGTGTCTTGTTCGCAGAAAAAAGTAAGACCCTTCTTCATCATGAGAAGGGTCATCTGCTGAAGGTGGCTCAGCACAACCATCGTGGCCGATTGGCTGCTCCGATCCTGAGTGCGCGAAGCTTCCAGAATCTCGTTGAACCTTGTTCTGCTTTCAGTCGAGGCGGAAGCCATTCACTGTTGCGGGTTAAAAACCCGAAATAAAATTACTTAGAAGACTTCATCTCTTTGTGCTTACGGGCTTTATCCCGAGCACGAGTGCGCTTTTCAGCGTCGCCGCGAAGTTCCTCACCGCTAGGAGCTTTGGTTTCCTCCTGCTTTTCCTTAAAACGCGCTAAGACTTCGGAGGGCATTTTATCGGACATCGGGCAACAGGTACTCTCTTACTCTTTCCAGTTTAACCAGTTCTTTCGGGAGATTTTCAAGAGGATACGAAGTCAAGAGATGATCTTCGCGACCGAGCATGTCCGTATTCCCCTCCTCAGGCTTAAACGACTCACAGAGCTCCTGGACCTCAGGACGATCCCAGATGTAGTACTCAGCAATTGAACGAAGTTTCGTCTTTCTCTTGTCTGAGTCACCCATCCAGGAAAGGTGCCAACCAGCGTCTCGATCACCGAAGTAGCGGTTAGCCTGCGTGGCCCGCATCGAGGAAAGGGTTCCAAACTCCTTTAGCCGAGCCACAGTGTTGACTACGCCGCAACGCCAGTCAAACAGCTCACCATCCGGTGATACGAGTTGACGATCGGCACGCCCGTAGTGCATAGACATACTCAAACGCACAACATTTTCTTTCTCCTCTTCGACGACCTTAAGGAGTTCGCTGAACTTCTCGGGATTAGCTATTTCGTCACAGTCAGAGCAGATAAAAACTGTATCGTCAGGCATCATGTGCAGACCGACGCCGAGTGCATCTCGTTGGCCACGTTCGCGGATCCAAGGGTCCGGAGCTTCCTCCATGGAAGGTAGCTCTACATGGAGAACTTGGATCTTATCCTCAGGCAACCCAAGTTCTCTAATCGTTTCGAGGCAGGTAAAAGGCTTCTCCTCGCCCCTATGCGTACGGTTTGCGTCAGTAATCAGAAAGCCGTCGACATGATCCTCAAGCGTGCGGACCCGCAGTTCGAGGATTTCCCGCTCGTTGAAGTAGGGAAAACAATCTATGAGCACGCTGACCAGAAAACTCTGGCAGCATACTAACTCAGTTTCTGGAATCTAAATACGAACTTACGCGGCGTTTAGCTCGCGCCAGAATATTCCCACGGTCATCACCCATATCGACAGCAGTACCATTGGGTACACCGTCAGAATACTCACTAGGAGGAATCGGCGCTTGAGGCGTCGGCTCGCCGATAAGGCTAGTCGCCTCCTCTTCTTGAGAGTCCGCAAACGCCTCGTCTGAATAGAGGTCGGAGCGACGTTGACGCTCAGACGCATCAATCTGTTTGCGATACGCCTCAGAAAAATCGGTGGCGGCATTCAGGTAGGGGTTCATCAGAAGAGCACAACGGCAGAGCTAGCGGTGCCTCCGCTAATAGCGGTGCAAGCCAAATTAAGCAAGCAGGGAGCCGAGGTTGTAATCGACGTGTACTGACCTGGAGCGTCAGAAAGCTCCACATACACAGTATGGTTGCCAGTACCGTTCATATAGACGCCACGGCTGGTGGGAAACCTACGCTCTCCATCAGAGGTTTGCCAAGAAATCCCGCTCCCGTAGGGGAGTACAGATGTCTGCCCAAAGACAGAACCAAAGGCACGAATATCCATAGTAAAAGAGCTCCAAACTCAGTTTAACTCTCCTCCTCAGAAATTTCGATTAATTTCTGCAGATACCAAGCGCATTTTCTTAGATCTTCCACACCGTTTTTAAATTCGGTGCGCCAGAGGTACTTCATACATGCGCCACGGCAGTAGGAACGTAAGCCCTCCTTACCTAATGCAGCCTCTAAAGCATCAATGCACTCAATAGCACCTTGCGTATAGTGCATAGGGTGGTTCACGTTATCACTGAACATATCAGATGCGGAAGGAGCTAGGTCGTCGATCTCATTAAACATAAATCGGTCTTCTTCGAAAAGCATCAGGTGACCAAGAGCTTAGAGATATCTAACAGATCAACGCCTTTTTCGCTGAGTTCTTTGCTGTACTTCGTATCCAAATGCTCCAGCAACCCGCACGGTGCTATTTGCACTGATCCCTCCAACGTAACAAGAGGTACCACACGGCGATGCTCCTGTCCGGAACGCAGATTTTCAAAAATTGTCCCCATCGAGCTTCGGTCTGCAATTGGCCAGCACCTATGCCTAGTTAACTTGTAGCTCTCGGTCGGGTCAAAGCTATCCGAATTTATGTATTCCTCAGCCATCCGTTGATCCAAAACCATAAGACCCCCGTAAGGGTTACCTAGAGAGGCGAAACCTACGAACTCAGAGTACGGAGTTAAATACGTCTCAACTCTGTAAGGACGATCTCCCCAAACCTCAGGAGTTTCGGCGTTTAGCTGCCACTGACGGTGGTTGTCAAAAGGAACGAACTTGTCCTCAAATCGCTCGAAACGACAGAAGCCCGGTTCGAGATTCAACAGTTTCAGTTTGTCCTTCCAATTAAACCAATAAAAGAAGTTTTCACTCGAGAACAACATATCGTTCTCTGTGTAGATATAAAAGTCATATGCTCTAGCCTCGACAGCTAGGCGAAGCAGGTTCTTGTGACTCCAGGTAAGCAAGAAGCCTTTGTACTCTTCTGGGGCGACTATAATTTCAACGTTCAACCCTTTAACGTTACTGTCTATGAGACTAAGTAGGGTGTTTTTATCCTCTCTGTGCTCATAATCAATAAATACAAAAACTTCTTTCGTACCAGGCAGCTCCTCATACCCACGCAGAACTTCTAGAAAAGGGTCAAAGCGGTTTAAAGGGTTGTGAGCAGTAACCGCGATGAAGTACTTAGAGGAGTACAACAGAGCATTAGAACAAGAGGTATCAGCCATTATTAGTACTCCATTTCGAAGTTACCTCGACGCTGGAGGTAGGTAATAACCCAGGTATACGCATCAAGAAGGTCGTCGTGAGAAGTCGCCCCGATATTGATCAGTTGATCGAACAGAGCGTCAAACTTTCGGTACCTATTGAAGACCACCTTTTTGTTTTCGAGCAGGCCAAGCGTACCCCTAAAACGAGCGATCTTGTCTCCACGAAAACCTTTTGCCTCGTGGATGTGGATGTTGCCTAGTCCTCTTTCGTTAAGAAGAATTCTCCTGAGGTCCGCTGCTAGAGAAGCTTGGTAGGCAACAGACTCCACAACTAAAGTGCACGTGGAGTAAGTCGGGAAGTATTCGCCTTCACTGTTTTCCTGGAGGATGCCCCATTCGACCAACATTTTGCACAGTAGATCTATCTTCTCAAGGTTCCCAATCGATCGAACCTGATGAGCATCGATAACGTAGTACTTGTCTTTCAACCTCCCGGCTAAAACAAAAGCGGTGTAGTCGGATGTCTCGTTCTTACTCGCCGAAAGGTCGATGCCTACAGCGAGACTGTCGAACTCAGTGACAACATCTCCCTTTATCAGCAGGTCTGGCGAAAGCACCAGATCGGAGGTCATCACCGGTTGCTGCTGATACTGGAAAGCAAAAGCAACAGGATCTAGTTCTTTTTGACCTTGGAGGTAGTCAACGCTCCACTGCTCAGGCCAGTAACTCTCTGGCTCACCTTTATCGTCGTACGTAAGAGCCTCCTGTGTAACTTGCTTCCACCCCTTCTGGGGGACAAACATCGTCTTGTGGATATCTAGAGGATGGAATCGAGTACCGAGGCAAATAGCTCTACCGCCTTCGAAAATAATCGGAGCAATAACAGAGCTCCAGTTGTTGTTCATCTCCTCCCTAATGGTCGGGTTTTTGATGTCAGTGCTGGACTTGATAGGGTCATCGACGATAACCAAATGAGCACGCTTAGAAGTAATTGAGCCTCGGAGACCAGCAGCCCTAAGCGTGAATTCTTCGTCGCCCACACGGCTGATGCCTGCGTAGTCGAAATCGATACTCCAACCGATGTCGGACTGCATGCCCGATCGGAGCTGAACTTTTGGAAAGATTTTTTTGTAAGTCGACGAGTCGAGGATCTGCTTGATGATTCGACTCTTAGGTATCGCCGTCGCGATGTTGTACGAACAGTAGATGATCTGGAGTGGAAGCCCTGCAGTCGTGTGCCGCCCGATGATCCAAGCAGTGAACATGTTGAGCACTGTGGACTTAGCGCTACCTCGAGGGGCGAGAATATCTAGGTTAGGTCCAGCAATATCTATAAGGTATCTATTGCTCTCACCAGTAACTAAGTGCTGATGCCACTCCAGCATATGCTTGGCTGGAGCCTTGTCCATAACCGTACAGAAAGTAGAGAAATCACCAGCTGCTCTAGTGAATATGGAACTTAACTCGGGTGCCTCAGAGTCAACAGCTTTTGCTGCACGCAACTTAAGAGCACGTCGATAAGCAAATGACTCTCTACTCGGCATGTCCTTTTAAAAGATGTCTGTATACTAATAGCCAGATTCTACCTTTAAATGGCAAAGATTCTCTGGTATGGAGACATTCTTTCGAACACAGGGTTCGCTAGAGTCACACATAGTATTCTTGAGCACTTAGCTAACGATAACGAAATAGTTGCGTTTGGTATCAACTACGCTGGAGATCCTCACAACCTCCCGTTTAAGGTCTATCCCGCTGCAGCTCATAATCCTTCTGATCGTTTTGGTATCGGTCGTCTGCCACAGGTGGTCGAGGCGGAGAAACCTGACTTCGTTATCTGTCTGAATGACATCTGGGTCGTCAATCAGGTGTGGGAACGGATCCACCTGCTGCAGTCCTCTCTAAAGTTTAAATTCATCGCTTATTTCCCAATCGACTCCGAGTGGTACATCGAGAGTCACCTGCGCTATGTGAAGGATTGGGATTTCGCGATCACCTTCACGATCGAACAAGCTCAACGATTGATGAAGCACGGCATCACTCCGAAGCTGATGGGAGTGGTCCCTCACGGAATCGATACGTCCAAGTTCTTCGCGATGGACCGGGACGAGGCACGGCGACAGCTCAAACTGCCTCTCGACAAGTTCATTGTGCTTAACGCAAACCGGAATCAGCCCCGGAAACGGATCGACCTAACGATCAAGGCGTTCGTCGAGTTCGCAAAAGATAAGCCCGACACGATGCTGTACCTCCACATGAGCGAGAAGGATCTCGGGTGGGATGTGCGAGCGCTCTTCGAAACCGAGATGAAGCGTCATGGACTTAAGTCCGACCAACGCCTGATCATGACCTCGAACAACATCAACTACGTGAATGCACCGCCAGACGAGCTGCTCAACAAGATCTATAACGCTTGCGACGTTGGCATCAACACGGCCAATGGTGAAGGATGGGGTTTGGTTCCTTTCGAGCATGCCTCATGCAAGCGAGCTCAAGTACTCCCTGACCACACGTCGTGCGCGGACATCTGGAAAAACAAGGCTCCCCTTGCTCGGGTTGCCTCGTGGATTTATGACAAAGACCTCTGTGTCGAACGAGGAATTGTAGATGTAAACCATATGGCGGAGCTGCTCACGGAGCTCTATGAAGATGAGGTCTATCGCAATCATGTAGCTGAGTCCTGTTTCGAAGTCACTCAGAATCCTTCTTACCGCTGGGACCGTATCGCTGAAGGATTCCAACGTGCCATGGAGGAGCTGAGCAAGTGAGTCTTCAATTCCATCGCTACCGGACTTATCACGAACGAGCTGTCCGAAAGGTACATCTCCCCTCGGACAAGGGATTTCCTTCCGTTTACACACAAGCGCATGAAGTCGGAGGAGAGTTCGTGCGAATTACCGACGGTCTCCCCTCAACAGCGGTAGCAAATTTCAGCCCTTGTGTGCTCAAGCACCGAGGATCGACCCTAATCGCGTGGCGCTCTCAACCAGAGCCTTTCGTGTTTAGGCACGATATGAAGTACTTCTACTACAACAACACTCCCACAGATATCTACGTGGGTGAGCTGATTAAAGACGACACGATCGTCGCAGCCAGAAAACTCAGGGCAGGGAGGCATCGTCTTAGCTACGAAGACCCTCGGATCTTCCTGTCTCCCGACGACAAGCTTCACTGTCAGTTCATCACTAGTAGCTATGCAAGCAAGTGGGACAGCTCGAAACACAAACTCGTCAAGAGCCCGAAAGTCTGCACAGGTCTTATCGACGAGTACGGGCAACTAGTTGACTGCTTCTTCCCTCCTCTGGGACGGAATCTGGAAGAAGGTGCGGCTGAGAAAAACTGGTGTTTTTACTCCAAAGGCGACGAGCTAAAACTTCTTTACTCCACAGCTCCCATCGTCATCAAAACGCCTGGACGAGAAGACAAGGTCATTGACTCCTCCTGCCTGAAAGAAGTCACAGGTAACCACCCGACCTTTAACTCGACCGCACCTGTACAAGTAGGGGACGAGTGGCTCGTTTTCTACCACTTCAAGTACATGGTGCACGAACTGGATCGCCGTCCTTATCTGATGTATGCCCTAAGTGCCTACACCCTGGATAGCGATCAGACCAAGATCGTACGCATGATGAAAGAACCGCTCTTCGTCGGCTCGACCAACGACGACCTGATTACTTGGACAGACCCTGTTGGAAACGACATTTCTCACCAACCGGCGTGTGTTCTGCCCTTCGGTTGCTTCATTGAAGACGAGGAAGAACTAGTTATGTCTCTTGGTGTAAATGATTCGTTTATGGGTATTTTCAGGACTCCTGTGCTGAACGTGCTAAGTTTGATGGAACGTGTCTAACCAAAAGCCAAGAGAATCCGTTCTCGTTATTCACGTTGTGGAGGGAGGCTTAAAGCCTCCTTCTTTATGTCTTCTCTTCGCGCTCAATCACCGACCACACGATCAAAGATGCTTCCTCAAGCAAGGCGCTCATCGTGGGCTGGTCTTCGAAGCTATTGACTAGCTCACGCAGACACCTATCCGCGCCCGCCAGTAGCAGACCCCGGCGATCAAGGCCATCGGTTAGCTGACGAACAGCCTGGATATGCGACCGCAGTTCCTTTTGCAGGACAGCAATCTTTGTTGCTGCTGTGGCGTGGTCCAACATACCGGTCAGAGTCATCTGCCGGACGTTGCCTAAGTCCATTTTCAGAGCGTCAATCTCGATCAGCAGGTCCTTCCGTAGATCTGCTTTCGGGTATCGCTCTTGAATAAAAGCTGTAAGGTCCGAAATAGAACCTTCGTAGCCAGGTTTTAGAAAACGTGCGAACAAAAACGCTTCGATATCACTAGTCGAATTCTTGGCGTAATACGTAAAAGCATCACGCTGAGATTTACTAAGCGAATCCAACCACGCTGCAACGGTGGTTGAATCTCCGACTTTTGATTGGATCATGCAAAGAAACGCGTACCAGCCAGAGCTTGGCTAGCACCATAGCGCTTCAGAGCAAGTTGGGCTTTAGTTTGGCCCTGGATATTTGCAAGGTCACTAAGCGTCTTAGCCTGCTGGAGTTTCAGACCACTCTCGAGTGCTTGTGCGCCAAGAGCGAGGCTCCCCTCAGTTTTAGCTCGGGTGCTGAAGACATCAGCCAGAGTGTCAGCTTGTCGTTGAGCTACAGCGGAACGGGTAGCTTCTTGAAGCTGACGAAGACCGAGATTGGTGTTTGCTAGAGAGCGAGCAAGCTCATTCTCACCTGCGAGAGCTGCGGAACCAGCTTGACCAAGCAACTGAGGACCAGCAAGCTCAGTAGCAATACGGGATTGAGCCAGTTGTTTCTGGACGTCAATACCAGCACCAGCTGCCCCTGTAGTAACAGCAGCCTGGGAGGTAGTAGCTTTTTCTGCGCGGTTTAGAGCTTCCTTGAGAATGCCTAACTGCGAGTTAGCAATGGTCGAGCCTTCAAGGCCCAGTGCACCGCCGAGTGAACCCTGCAAAATCGCCAAGCCATTGATGGCTGCGGTAAGAGGGTTATTCATCATGGCGGCATAAGCGCCATATTGAGAGAAGTAATCGGATCCCCCACCGCCGCCGCCGGAGCCTCCGCCACCCATGGCGCCTTCAGCTACTGAACCCAGGCCACCGCCGATAGCTGCACCGACAGGTCCGCCGACAACCCCTCCGAGGATAGTGCCGAGTCCACCAAGAAAACCAGCCATGATCAGTACAGCGCCGGAACCGGGGAGAAACCAGCCGCCCCTGTACGGGAGCTGGAAGCCATACCCTGGAGAACGTTAGGGTTAGGCATACCAAGCGTGGCGCTCAAATTCATCATGCCCACGGCGAGTTGGGTGTCTCGATCAATTTGTTTTTGGGTGATCGCAGACCAAGCATTGATAGTTTCTTTTTCGAGAGTTCTTTGAGTCAGCTCTTTAGTCTGCTCCATCGCAGCCTGCTGAGCTTGAGCTGCTTGTTTTTGCCAGACCTCAAGATCAACTTGAGCTCGACCTTTATAAAACTCTGGGTCGAGTACGCGCTCAGAAAGTTGACGGCGATAATCCAGTTCCGCTTGGCTTAAGCCGGTAGCCGCCTGCTGAGCTTGAGCGAGCTGACCAAAGCCGCTCTGAATAAGCTCTTTAAGTATTGCAATGTTTTCAGCAGCTTCTGCGCTGTAATCTTTACCGCCCGGAGTGGTACCTCCTTGCTGTCCTCCACTGCCACCGGCTCCTTGAGAGGATGTACCCCCAGATTCGGAACCAGCAATCAACTGAGGGAGTTGAGCTAAACCAGCAATCAGAGCAGCAGGCGCAACCGCTTTGGCTCCTTGTTTAACCAAAGGACCCGCGTACCTGCCGGGACTGAGAAGAGCTCTAGCTAACAAACTCATGTTCCTTACCTCCCGGTACCGATAGCGGCAACTGCTGGATCAATATTAGGACGAGCTAAGTAGGATTGGAGAAACTGTTGACCCAATCCAGAGCTTGCTGCAGCTTGCTGTCCAGCCATCTGAGCTAAGGCTGCATTAGTGGCTGCAAGAGCGTCTATTTGCTTTAAACCATATTCCCGCTGACCTAACTCAGAGGCCATCATGCGCGAGCGGTCGACGTCTCGAGCTATCTGCTCACCGACATCGATGTTTTCACCTCCCAGCAAACCGCCAGAAATCAACCGAAGAAGTTCTCGATTTATATTTTCACGCCCGTAAACCCGCTCGAGATTCGCAATCTCAGAGGGAGAGATTAAAAACTTACCGCCTTGTGCTACAGGGGGAGCTTCATTACCCCCAAAAGCGCCTCCTAGCGCTCGGGAGATAAAGTCAGCCAGGAGCTCCGCGCCAATAGCGGTACCAACAATACCAGCACCGCTACCCGGTTTGATACTGCCAATAAACTTGCCCATAATCAGCTCAATCCTGGTTTATCGAAACTAGTACCGGAGGGCGGTTTCTTTATTGATTGTAGTTCATTAGGCATCGATTGCGCCCCCAACTGCATACCCTTCTGGTCCACAGAGGGCAGCGATGCCGTCTGAGGGAAATTAGATTCGATGTACATCCTCAAAAACGAAGTTGTTTCTAAGGAGGGAGCTAGCTGACGAACGTCGCGTTCGCGAAGCTGCTGTGCACGAACGTTGTGTCTCATCAGCTCAGATACTGGAAGTTCTCAGAAGGAGCGATATTGTTCGATGCAGGTGCATTCAGCATCGAGTAATTAGAACCCAGGTTGGGGGTGTCGTACTGAGCAGGACGCTGAGCTGAGAGCATATCCATGTGCTCATCCTGCTGATCAGCTAACTGCTGCAGTAACTGAACCACCAGGGCAAACTCTTCAGGCTCCAACTCTGCAATCAGAGAAAGGAGGTAGTCATCATTAGGGTTATCATCAGTAACCCGCATGCGCTGCTCAAGTTGAGTGCGCTGCATAGGGTTATTGTTATCTGGATACCCGTTAAGAGAATGGGTTGCTCCGGTGTACATACCCTCCTCCACCTCATGCCCTGGCATAGGAGGTAGAGCAGTAGCAAAACGGCGCACAATAGCTGCCGTAGCAGGAGTAGCGGCTGCCATCTCCGCAGGAGTCGAAGGCACAGGTAGTCCTAGAATCCGAGCAGCTAGTTCGTAATCGGCTTTAGAGAACACCAGAAACAACCACGGCTGATTTATCTATATTACCGCTTATCTCGAGAATATCGCCTGGCGTACAGTTGAGCGTTATGCACAGCTTCTCCAATACGTCAGGAGAAGGTATATAGTTTGAGTCAGAATAAATCTTGCGCGTCGTGGTAGGTGATAACGACGCTAATTTACTCAAGGCAAATGACGATAGCTCGCGACGATCCAGGAGATCCTTAAGAGTATTCAGCAAACGCCCGTTGGACGTATGTGAAGAATAGAAAGGCATTCTCCTTTACCCCGAAGTAGCTAGCTTAAGCGAATTTAAAACCTTCAGAAATATCGACTAGACCAGAACCACTAAAGTGCCCAAACGAGGTCAAGTCGAGCTTAGGGCTCTGAATCCGACGCCAGTTCGTAATTTCCGACTCAAAACGGATGTCATCCAAAAACAGCCACCGGGTTTTCTTAGGGAAGTGAACCGTAGAAAGAAGACTCAAGAACCTCTGCTCGAACTCACCGTCTTTGGGTCCATCACACATAATGAAGGTAGACTCAGCAAAACGATCTCTGTGAGTTTCAAAAACCTCAGGATCCTGAAGATTGTCAGTAAACTGGGTTAGGCGCCCCCCTTTGGGAACAAAATCCTCAGATAAAAGATAAGTAGTTTCGAACTGATCCCAGGGAAGGACATCAAACGTGTCGACCACAGCGTCATATGCGTAATCGAGCATCACGCGAGTTCCTGTGCCGTAGTGGGTACCTACGTCAACAATCCGGACCTTCCCCTCATCGTCAATAAGATGCGTAAGAAGGCCCGCTAGTAACCTGTAATGATCACCGGGGAAGCAGTTTGCAAAGGGATTATCAATAGATAGCTTTAGCTTCGAGGCCGTCGAAAGAGACCTAAAGACGTAATCAAACTTAGAAAAAGACTGAGTAGCGGGATCGTCGTCAACCGAGAGAACGGCTGAAGGAAAAGCCTGGCGGACAGTAACCATAACCGCTCAATAAGTGGAAGTATAGTAACACTAGAAACCTAAATTTTTGCGTCGACAGAATTCCAGATCCCAAGTTGTAAAGCTGCTAGGCAGCTCTGGGATATTGAAAGGAGTTTTGTAGGTCTCGCCCTCTATATGAGCTTGCCACGCCTCACTCCACTTTGCGTGCATATACCTTTTATTCATCTCGTGCGCGATGTGCACAGCATTCTGTAAGCGAGGCTCAGATCGCCAGGTCTGAGAGCCGTCGGAATAATCCTTCTTTGTTCCGTGGTAGTAACCATGCTCAAGGTCTAAAACACGTTTCACATCGTCGTGAATAAAACGCATCCCGTAGTCCATATCCTCGCAATAACCGGGATAGAGGTTTTCATCGAAAAGTCCGTATTTCTGAACCATCCAATCTTTTAAAAGAAAAATGTCCCAGCCGCCCCCAGATCCATGAACAATACCTACTTCTTTATCCTCGGCTTTAGAGCTCATCTCTTCTAAAAACCCCGGTTCAAACATCACATCGTGATTAGAGATCACCCAGTAAGGTGCCCTCATAAAACTTTTAATTATTAGGTTCCAAGCTCCAGAGCACCCGATATTCGCAGGCATATGAGTCACGTGGACTCTCCGCACAAAAGGGTTAGTAAAACCCTTGATATTTTCTACCTCACTCGTGATTTGATCCCTCCCGTTGTTATTAAAAACTACAAAGTTCTCTACAGGATAATCAATGCTCATGAAGAGCCTGTGTAGCCAATACGGGTTATTAACAATTGCCGTACCGATTACAGGGATGGGTTTCGACATCGAGCGGATAAGCTATGTCAGTATGGTAGCAAGATTATTTCTTTTGATACTGGCAGCAGCCCACGGCTTCAGAAGTATCCGCCTCGGGGTAGTCAAACGAACACCCGTGCCGCCCGTAATGAGTGCATGAGCTACAAGGAATCTCCTTATTTACATTTATAGCCCTTGCAGTGCAACCAAGTACGAGACCTTCTATTTGTTGGTAAGCAACGTAAGCTTTCTTCATAGCATCATAGGTGACACTATCTACTTCAAAACGAGTTTCTCGACGAAGACAATCTCCGCAGCTATACCTACGGCGAATAGCTCCTTCTTTTGTCCTAGTGCTCTCTATGACGCCAAAGTTATACTTACCGCAGAAAGAGCACTTTGACTTTTTACTTCTGCTCCGGAGACCTTCAATTTGTGCTGGTGTGTGCGGTGTAGCTTGGGCTGCCATGTAAATAAAAAGTGATACCCGAGGTGGGATTCGAACCCACGCTGGAGCGATTTTAAGTCGCTTGTCTCTTCCGCTGGACTACTCGGGCCAGCCATAACAGCATACTAGCTGTCGGTACTCTCGATGGAGTTCTCCGCGAATTCGTAGTAATCCGGGTGAGCGATGAAGGAGGCTACAAACGAGTCCTCGTCTTCTTTGTGCGCCCAGGTATCGTCGAACGGAAGGGGTTCCGTTCCGTACTCAAAAGTGTCGTAGTCGTCTTCGTTGCGTGGATCCTCTACAAACGCATAATGTGTCGTCTCTTCCTCAATAAATCCTTGGAGCTCCTTGATCGCTAGGTCAAGAAGCTCGTCGTCCGAGAGATTCTTATCAGAGGAGGGCACCAAGATTCGAAGCTATCTCCACCCACCGTAGGTCTAATTCTGAAGCCTTGCAAGCTGTTTGCAACTTGCTGTACGAAGTTCACCGTATAGATGCAGGCTGTTTAATTGACACTGCTTAGCCCACTGTTTCTCTCGGCGCATCTTGACCGCCTCAGGGCTTACGGTGATTAACGCAATCCAGAGCGAAAGAAGAAGCAAAGGTGTACCAAACCAAATAGCAAGCTTAGTAAAAGCGTTGGCTCCCGCATGGATGGCAACGGCTTGCACCGCGTGCTTGGAATCCAGGTTAATGTTGGTGTTGTTAGTCATGTAGGTCACCTTGTGACACGCACATCATACACAGCATACCCAAGCGTGTCAAGGAAATACTGCTACTATGCTGAGAGCTTATAGCATCTCAGATGACCGCAGCTTCTAAGCCTTCATTCAAGGAACTGATGAGCCAGATGAAGCAAGAGGCGCCCACTGTCACGCCGACAGTCGCGATCCAGGGTAATAAAAAGAAGTTAGACGAGCGGTACACCCTCAACCAGAGCTGGTATGACGCTCTCCTTAATACCGATATGGTCCTCTGCTCTCGGGAAGAGGCTAAAGATCTCCGCTTGGATCCCGAAGCTAAGCGACAAATTGTAGAGATCGGTGTCTACGAGGGTGCCTCCTCCGCTTTCTGGTCTGATTTCTACATGAATCACTCAGAATCAAGACTGATCTCGATCGATCCCTTTACTGGAAGCTCAGAACACCACGAAAAACCCGAAAACTACCCCGAACTCGAGCGTATCGAGCTCACTGCCCGTGGAAATATCGCCAAATCAGACAACGCAGCCAAGATTGAGATCCTTAAAGGTTGTAGTTGGGACGTTTTCCCCGAGTTGAACCGTCGTTTTGGCTCTGAACCCTGGATCGACCTGCTGTATATCGATGGTGCACACGATCCGACGTCCGTAGCACGAGACACAACGCTCTACGTGCCGATGGTTAAGTCTGGTGGCGTAGTAATCTTTGATGACTATGGTCACCCTGATGTTAAGAGAGGTGTCGATGGCGCGCTGACTGCGTTCGCAACCATGGAGCTTGCTATCTTCACTGGGTGGCAGCTAGCTTGCAAAGTTAAGTAATGTATCTCATCCCCGCTCAGACATCCGAAATGATGAACTTTAGGCTTCTCAAAAAGCTCGAAAAGGCGCAGCACATCTGCGAACCCTGCGGAGCGGAGTTTGGAGAAGCCTCAGGTAAACCGTATGTTCTGAAAAAAGGGAGTTGCGACGTCTGTGGTGACCACACTCTGGTATCGGACACTAGTAATTGGGGTCACCTGAGGCGCGGTCGGCTAAAGACCGTCCGAACAATCACTGACAAAATTAACGACGGGGCACAAGGCTAAGTGACGCAATTGGAGCGAAGTTGTTCTAGATGTCATTTCTTTGAACTTGTAAGCAAAGGGCCGCACAACCCGTACGGCTTCTGTCGCCGCCACGCTCCCTTCACCAACCAAAAACAAGGGGCTGAACCAGCTAAAGCTCAGTGGCCTCTTGTTAACGCTCATCTTGATTGGTGTGGAGAGTTTGAGCTGCTTTGACAGACGAAACTCGCCTTTCTAGCGCTTTCCCACAGAGATTATTTCCCTAATAGCTTGCAAGGACGTCGTTTTTTATTACTGCCCTTTGCCCTTAGTCTTCTACAGCTTGCTCTTTGCTTGCTTTTTTTACATCCCACCCCTCGGGTTTCGTCCTGCGCGTCAACTGAATCTTTCTCTCGTCCACGAGATGCCAGCTGCTCACGTACGAACCAACACCCCAAGCAGCCTTAATTAGGATGCTGTAGGAATCCTGTGGGATGACCTCAAAGTCTTCCTCGTCAAACATCGTCTATACGATCTTCAGGAAATAACACCTTGTACACAAAGTTAATCTGAGCTGCTCTATCTGCATGGTACTTATGTGCTGCAAGGATTGTTCCTTTGATCACACTAGGTAACCGATTAATAATCTGATCATCATCAAGGTACGTATACAGCGCTTCCTTTAGATGATCCTCGGCGTGCTTCTCAAACGACGAACCATCGTCGTAGGGAAAAGGAATAGGTTGGTCAGACAAAACTACTCCTGCCGCAGATCGAATTTAAACTCTAGATCACCAGTGACGGATAACGCCAGCGATGATGAAACAATTGGTCACGAGGTACGAAACAAAGATGATTGTCCGTACCCACGCGACACGGTCGGAAAGGACCTCACAATCTGATGCTTTTGGACCGAGAGCATTCGCCCAGATGTGAAATGCTCGTTGTCGCCTGCGCCGCATCAGTCAATATGAAGTTCGCCGTTCTCGTCCCACGAGAGGCTGTGCATCAAATGATAAGGCGGTTGCTTCAAATTTGCGACGTTACTGCCGCGATTATTAGATTTTGGGGCAGCAATCGCAATAAGTTTGCCGAGCTGCTCGTGGATGCGGTTTACACTTTCATTCGGAATAAACACCGGTCTAGAGCGAGTCAGATAACTCTAGGAAGCCTTCCCGCACAAGGGATCTAACGTAACGAAACCTTTCGTATTTCTAAGGAAGTAGTTTTTTACAGAGGCAGATTACAAGAAAACAAATAACCCAATAACTAACTGCAAAGTAAATAACGGCAGCTAGTGAAGCCTCTGACTCCATCTAAACGCCCTTAACCATCTGAATGCTCCTACGAGCACGCTCAATGCCCTCACGAATTCCCGGTAAATTAATGAGTTCTTTAAGGGCTTCCCTTTCTACGTCAGAAACTTGTGTGTTGGAGTTTGCCTCTTCAAGAGTCAAAGGACCGTAAACAGAAGCAAGCTCAGGACGAGCAATGAACATATCTAAAAAAGCCTGAGCTTTACGCCCAGCGTTATCAATATCTGCTTCAAACTGAACAGTGGAAGGGGGAGCCATCGACTGAGGAATTTCCCCAATCATTCCATAACGCATATACTCATTCTCAGGAGCAAAAGACACTTTGCTGTTCCAGAAAAACCCTCCATCAATTATAAGTCGACCACGAGGGGTCAAGAGATCGATTGTTGTTCTCCTAACCCTGTGGGCAATGGGGAGCACATTTATGCTCCTTGCAGGTTTTCTTGATTACTGGAAAGAAGCGGTTTCGTACTCAGGGAGTAAACCTCGGCGCTGAGCTTCGCGATAAGCGACACCAGGATTAGCTTCCACCCAACTCATGAAAGCTTCTGGAGTCATACCGCGCATCTCGCCGGATTCCCACAGGCGACGCTGCAGTTCACCGCCCCGCGCCATTTCTGCACCGCGCACGTGAGTTTTGGCGTAGAAACGGGCAAGGTCATTTTCTTGAGTGCGCTCCTCAGGAGAAGGAGTTGAGGTAGGAGGCACCGTCCCTGTAACAGGCGCATGCCGCTCCTCTGCAGGACGAGTTTGAGGAGGAGCGGGAGGAACAGAACCGCCTCCATCAGAAGCAGGTGGAACAGACCCATCAGGAGCAGGCGGGACAGATCTACCTCCAGTAGTAACGGCAGCCCTTTGCCAAAAGGGTCTCATATTCCGATCGAGCCCGCTTAATGCGTCCACCGAAGCTTGCGCTCTTTGCATAGCTTCAAGAGCATCAATTCTCGCCTGCCCACCTGGACTGGTCCCGTACATATTAAGAATACGGAGAGTCTCAGGATCGTTCAGGTTGATATCTTTAGCTTCAACCCTCGGCAAATCTCGAGTAAGAAGATCGCCGCCTAGCGAACCCAAGATACCGCCCGCAACGGTACCGGGACCAGGGAGGAGAACTGAGCCCACAGCTGCACCTAATGTACCGCCTAACTCGGAAGCCGCTAAATTAGCTGCAACTTGACTAGGAGCCCGCCCTTCGGAGAGCTGAAGAGCAGCATCAACCGCATTTAAAGCAGTACCAACAACTGGTACTGTTACTGGAGAGCTACGAACACGACTGAAAATACTAGGTAAACCGCCTGCCATACGAGGAGCAGTAGGTTTCGGGGCCACACGTCTTAGCTGTGCTGCACCAGCAGCTGCATCACGGGCTGCTTGAGCTTTGCTGCTCAGCATGCCGACATTTTCCCAATTAAAGAGGGGACTAATGCCAACAGGTGCTTGAAAAGGACGAGGAGTCGGCATTTATAAGAACACCCAGGACATTTTGACCAGTCTAAAACAGTTAACTAGGAAAAAAACGCATGTGGACATCAGGAGCGTGGTTAGAACATTCCTCCACGAGGATTTTTCCGCACTACCTCGAGGCCCAGACCGTTTTTTTTCTATTTACGGCAGATCATTCGGCGCCACGAAACCATTTGCGTTTTTCAGAGAACCATTCCGCCAAAGTGGTCGGATCCTGTGGTCCCGTAAGGTGATTAGACGGGTCAGGATCGCCCAAGTCCATCTTCTGCATAAAATCGTCCAGACTACCCTCTGGTACATCGCCATTAATAGCGGTACGCCGCGCTTTACGAAGCATCGACTCAACCGAATGATTAACTTTCGCCAGTTTTTGGATCCATTCCATATCCCTAAACTGAACTTCCCCGCCGCTCGCAATCCTCTCGCAGATAAATTCACACCGTTGACGCGTATTTGTCGACAGCATATAGCGGCTGCTAGTCCTAATAGCTTAGTGCAGCCAAAAAGGTTTAGTTAACTACTTAAGTTATCCCTTAAGAGTCAGAGTAACCGATCTTATTAAACGCTCGACGACCTAAAAGACGGAGGGACCGGTCTTATTTAAGGCTGGACGATACTTAAGCCCTCGATAGCAGAGCCACAGCGTTGCGCGATGGACTAAAGACCACCACTGAAGGTAGTCAGCGTAGTGCTTTTCACGATTGTAGGTAGCACCGCGATACACAATAGTAGTCATAGTGAGTCATATGCATATAAATAGTATAGATCGCTACGGTTATAGCCGCTCGAAAACAACGTAGCGTTCTCTTTAAAAAGTCTTAGATTAAAGAGTACTCTGATTTCGCCCCGTGGCACGGGAGTGGAACACGCCTTTGCGTGCGCCTTGGAACGGCACGATTAAAACGGCGCTCGATACGGTAGATAAACATAACCAGCACTACTTCGAGAGCATGGATACGCGACATCTGATCGCGGCAGACCTGCTCCGAACTTACGTGGTCTTTTTAAAAGACCTTATTAAAGATATAGAAAACAGAAGAGATAACACTAACGACCAAACAGCACTTCACTAATACCAAACTCTCCCCTCGCAGGGTTAAAACGTTCCCTAGCAAGATCTAAACGACGTTGCACCTCACTTCGAACTAAATCGCTCTGCATTTGTTTTTTCTGTGCAGCAGATAGAGGTTTGATCTGTGCCGCGAGGGGTTTTTCACCTACGCGACTAGGTGAAGACACACCTGTTCTCGGTGCCGTCCCTAAAAACTGACGCACTTTGGGCACAATACCCTCACCAGTTTCCTGTCGGACAACTTCATTAAGTGCTCGAGCACCAGCAGTACCAACCATACCGGCACCAAGACCAGGCGCTAATGGAGCAGCAACCGGCGTGGACAGCAACATCGCAGCACCAGCAGCAGTAGGTAAGCTCTGTGCAAATTCACGAGCCATCTGTTGTCCCATGGCCACGGGGCCTTCAGCGTATCCAGTACGGATGGCTTCAGGACTCGGGATTAAATCAGACGCACCAGGAAGAAGAGACGCAGGAACACGTTTGATGTTTTGAACTACTTCGGGTACAGCAGCCGCAGCCATCGATAACGGGTCTCCTGCGAACAACATATTTGCAGAGCCCCCATATTTAGATGTACGTCCCGGAACACTATTTAAATAAAACCTTAGGTTTCTTCCAAGGTTGAGCATGCGGTTGTAGTTAGTTTCATCCACTGGAAGACCACGGGATTCTCTGTAACGATGGCCACCCTGTCCCGACAATAAGGAGGGGTTTGTTTCATCTTCAATCCAAGAAGGAGTAAAGTCACGAGACACCTCATAAGGGGCTTGTGCCTCTCCCAAAACCTCAAAACGCCGACGAAGAGGATTAATCAGCTTCCAGTTAAATAATTTGGAAGCTTCATCAAGCTGAAGACCGACATCAGCTAGATGCGGAGGGATTGTTTGGCTGACTTTTATAGGATCGCCGGGTTGTGCCCTAGACGAAAAAGGGTTTGAAGACTGAGACGCCTCAGCAAAACGATTAAGACGATCAGTAAATTCAGCACCGCGTGGGCCCTCTAAAGCCGCAGAACCAAAGTTAGGGGTCCCTTGTTCGGACATAGCAGCGGAATACTGCCCTAAAGCACGGTAAAAATTATGAAGCCGCTCGGCACCTGAACGCGAAAAAAGAGATTCCCGTAAGTTAACAGGTTTATTCGTAAGGATAGCCCGATCAATTTCCCTAGCTAAGAACTCATTAAGCGGACTTGCAGGACTAGCGGCTACTTCATAACCTTCGATAACTTTTGGTTGGACATCCAATGAATATCCTTTTTGCCACGGCAGATGATGGCTGATCGTCTCGTGTTGAGCTCCACCAAAGTCCTGAACATTTAAATTTTCGATACTCAACCCAGAATCTTTAGTCCAATCTTGTAGGCGATCACCAAAAGCCTTTAATTCTGTTGGATCTAAGGACTGCAGGTAGTTCTGACGCTCTCGGAAAAGAAGATCTAACTCTTCACGCAGAGGTTTAGTCGAAATCTGTGAACGAGGCCCCTCCTCCTCGGCTGATTTTTTCAATCGAGCGAGAATATCCGCCATTTCAGCGACATTTCGATCGTCCGCACCGCGAATGGGGCTATCTTCCAGCGTATTTAAAGGCTCGGCAGAACGTAGACGGTCTAAATAATCCTCCATAAGCGCACGAGGATCCTCATACCTCGTACCACCTACAAAGATATCGGCCATTTCGCTTCATAACACTAGAAAACATTTTATAGCAGTTTGCCACGCGGCAAATTTTTTTCGCTGGGCGTATCAGTATGTTGATACCCAAAACTTTTACCCCCAAAATACCCCGCCGATACCCAGAACCTTCTCGCCCCCGGCGTGTATAAGACTCTATATATAAAAAAAAGGGCACATTGCGGGGTCGAAAAGTTATACGTTGCGCCCTAGATATGAAGGAGCATGGTGACTTGATGTAGCCTCGCGCGTGTGTACGCGTGTGTACGCGTGCGTGTGTGCGTATGCGGGCGGGTGTGTGCGCGCAAATGCGCGTGCGTGTGCCTGCGCGTGCCCGTGTGTGCGTGCGTATGTGTGCGCGTGTGTGCGTTTTCTCCGCGCGTGCGCCCATGATACGCGCGTCTCCATCCCTGCCGCACTGAGCTCACCTAGTGTGACAATCAGATCTCTGGCACAAGGTTTGGTTTCTGGTTCCCGTTTCGTGATCTCATTAGGTCACTGAGGCCAAGGGCTTCAGCCGAACCTTGAAAACCCAACAGCAACCACGCGGCAACTAGCGAGCCCGTGGCAGTCTCCGAAGCTCCGAAGCTTTCGGCCCTGCGATCCTTAGCGATCCCGCCGATTGTTTCAACTTGTTTCAAGTGCTGCCCTAAGCGTCTCGCCAAGCTGCCCCCCATGCTGTAGGATTCAGGGCATCAGGGATCACACCCTGCGCACCTAGACAATCCAGATACATTCTGCCTGATACATGGGCAGGCCCCCAGGGATGATGTGCCCTTTATCGGTGAACTCCGAGCAAGCACATTTAACTGTGGCCGCTTGAAACTGTAGGCATAGTGTGTCCGGACTCTAGGGGAGGAACCTTGACAATTTCATAAGTAAGACTGAGCAGGCGAATTAGGTCACTGCCGCAGTGTCACAAGTCGGGCGGGATCCCTTGGGCATTGGTTAGGGCATACTGAAACGGCCAGTCAAAGATAACTTTCCCTAGAACTGGAAAGATACAGTCGTACTGTATCAACTAGCGGCGTTACTTACCACGCTCTCGCCATGCGTGGACAGGCGAAACTTATGTCCAGATCATCTGCATTTGATGCAGGTACGCTGGACAGACGGAAGGGCAGCCTTCCTATCATCATTTCGCCCCGGTTAAATGCTGCAAAGTGTGTGCGCTATGTGCAAACAATGCGTGCTTTTACTTTTGTGGCTAATTTCTTGAACTTCACCCTGTAGGGGCCAGACTGTGATTAACAGTCACTCCTACGGGGTGTTGTTTCTAAATTGCATGATCATTTATGATCAGCCTGGTAGATTCTCTCCCTGAGCTTATGTAGGCTCACTGAGGGATTCTCTCCCTCTCATTTACATCAAATTACAGGTGTTTATCATGACTGCTTTGATTGACCAAGATGCTCGAGTCGAATTAGAACTTTATTCGACCAACTTCTCATCTGCTCACTACAACTCAGTGGGCAAATGTCTCTCCAAGTTTCACAAGAACGGCACCTACGATTACGAACGTGCTGTTAAGTTTATCGAGCGCAATTTGGTACTTCCTGCTGCTAAGGATTACCTGATGTGCAACGGCTCGATGACTCAATCCCTGCGCAATACGTTCCCCAAGAACTTGCGTATGGTGATCGCAGAAGACATAGCTGACGCGTTCCGTGCTGAGTTCGAACTCGGTAACTATTGGAATTGAGAACAATGAACAAATTTGAAACTGAAGTGCTGCAAATGTCACGCGAAGACATTGCACTTAAGCACGTCGAATCGATCGACTTCAGTGATGCTTGCTATCGCACTGTTCGTGACACCGAGCACGAAGAAGTTCGCGAGCACATTATCAACGCAATGTGGGACTCTCTCTTTAACTGACATGCGACCCGATTACGCAACGCCAGAAGACTTCGCTAAGTGGAGATCCCACGCGGAGACTTTAGATACCTATTCTCTGCGATTCATCATCACAGACTGTAGGCAAGCTGCAGCTAACTTGCGCCAGGTTAATCCTGTCCGTGAGGGTTATTACGAAGAC
>Ga0070745_1000528_pt1 | contig 22900 bp, 15 predicted proteins | sample VirMetDEL_Mar_4_FD_77438 | JGI IMG/M metagenome (GOLD analysis project Ga0070745, IMG submission 77438) | Aqueous microbial communities from the Delaware River and Bay under freshwater to marine salinity gradient to study organic matter... | ecosystem: Environmental > Aquatic > Marine > Coastal ...
AGCTTCAGCAATAGGAGGATAAATTCTTTTATAAGCTTGCGTAGACTCACCAATGAATCCGTCTTTTTGTACCATGTTATTAACTTGGGAGTCCCCAACAAGGAGACAACCAGCGGTATGCTCATCTGTGTTTCCGCAATGTATAAGAATAAAATCAAAGTCAGGAACATCATTAATCTGTAACATTCCTTTGTGGAATGAAGGGAATCTTTTCTTGTACTTAGAGTGAAAACCACCCTCTTTGCGAAACCCAATCTTATAAACGCCATCAGGAATACGAGTCTCCCCAGCAATTTTATCGTATCTATACTCATCTTCTAATGTATACGCAAGAAACACACGCTCAGTTGTTACATCAAATAACAATCCTGAAGTGGAGTCCTCTCCGTTACTGAATCTGAGTACTTCTAATTTCATATTAAGCTTTAGTATAGAATGCTAATTCTCCAACTACAGCAGCGGTTGTAGATGTAGCTTTAAGAGCAGTACTACCTTTCAAAGGAAAGAAAGCAAATTCTCCAGCTCCTAAAACCATAAAATCATTTGTTCCGTCAGAAAGAGTAATCACATTTGTTGTATCAGCACCATCAGCAGCTAATTTACCTGTGTTCTTGAAATAAACATAGGCAATATCTGTTTGAGATGTAACAACAGTTGTTCCTCCAGTAGCACACTCTATCTTTCCAGGACCTTGACTTAAATGAGTCGTAGTTAAAGTGCTATCAACAGAAAAGTTAAGATTATCAGATGAAGCGTCTGTACTTACTAATGATAATGTTGGTGTTAATGTTGCCATTTTAAATTATTTTTTACAAATATAGTTATTTATTCTGGTATTCTTTTACTTGTATTAGATATTCTTCTGGAGTTCCAGCAGCATCTAATAATGAGTTATAATACTTATCCCAATACTTAGCTCTACCTTCTACTGTAGTAGGTATTGCTTCAGCTACTTTACCATACATAAGTCTGGCTCCGAAAGCTTGTAGGTCAGGATTTGTTTTCCATTCGTTCTCAGTAGCTTTTCTAGCGTCTATGCCAGTTGCTTGTTGGAATTTATCGTAATAGTTTTTTAATCTAGGATGAGACTTAAAGTCTTTTATTCCCTCAATACCCTTACTGGTTAATTGCATGTAATTAGCACCAGCTCTGGTATCGTTTCCTATCTTACTCTCTATGATAGCTGTCTCAATAAGCATTTCTTTGGCTCCAGGAAATATACTGTCAATCTTATTTATACTTTCTAAAGCCATTTGATTTACAGATTTCTCTTTAGCACTCATCTCATCAACAAAAGGGTTTTCAGGACCTCCTGGATAATTAGTTGCTCCAAACTCGTTTAACTTAGGACCTATCTTAGGTCTAGCTGGTTGAGCTGGTGGTCTCACTCCACCATTTTGGTATCTCTTTATAAGTCTATAATTTACGTCTCTCTTTTTTAAATTAGCCATGTTTCTTTTGTATTTTAAATTCTGCTTTCAAGCTAGCTCCATTATGTTCAACAAACTTACCTGTATGCTTCATCAATTTATATCCTCCTTTATGCTTCATCCAATGATAACCAGATGGAGCCTTAACCATCATACCTTTACTAGCATTTCTAACCTTCTTAGCTAATTCCTCAGTATATGGAGCCACCTGTTTACCTTGAGCGGTAGCTTTTCTTTTCTTTCTATTTTCGGCAGCCTTTTGTGCTGGAGTTAATGACTCTCTAACAGACTTAGGTAAATATCTATCTCCCTTCTTTCCAGATACATTACCCCATTCTTGTTTAGTCCAGTCCTTTAAACTCTGTTGTGATTTCTTTAAATTTGCCATATTAGTTTCTGTACCCTCCTCCAGCAGCTTTATATTCTTTAGCTAATAGTTGAGCCTTACGAGCTGACCATTGTCCAGGTCTACCGCCTCTACTGCCAGCTTTAATCTTATTAAATAAACCTTTACGAAGACTAGGCTTGGTGTAGTTGCCAGCCTCATTAACTCTTGATTTACTTTTTTTATTTACTTTAGCCATCTTACCATTTAACTTTGTCAGCCCAATAAGCAGCGGACATTTTACCTTTCTTAATGTTCTTAGCATGACGAGCTTTAAAACTTGCACGTTTCTTCTTCATTCTTTCAGACTCACCAGCTTTCGGTGCTCCAGCAGTAGAAGCACCCTGCTCACCAAAACGAATAGTCTTAATCTTATCACCTTCTTTAGCTACAACTATATGAGACTTTTTAGGGTGATTTGGAGTACGCTTAGGTTTGTTAAAACCACTTACTCCTGCTCTTGTTAATCTTGAATCTTTTTTATTTAATCTAGCCATTATTATTTAGAATTTAATTCTTCTTTTCTCGCTTTAATTCTTTCATCTTCTAAAGTTGTAAGAGCTATATTGAATAAGTTATTACCTTTTTTAATAATACCATATTTTTCAGCAAACTCATCAATTTTTTTAGCAGCATCAATTCCGTAGTCCTCTTTAATTTTATTATAGAAATTATTATAATATATTGCTGCTGTTTCTGGATTTGAGTCTTTCATTTGAGATGTTTTGATTAAAGCATAACCTATATTTATTCCTTCAAAATCTAATCCCTCTGACTTTAATGATTCGTTCAAATCTCTTTGCTCCACATAATCATCTAATTTTTTACCTAATTTGGCTTTAATATTTTCATCTGTATCATAGAACCTAACTTCAGGACCAACGTAATAAATTAAACTATTTTTAGCTCTATCAAATGCTGTATTAATGAAATCTCTTATTTTATCCGAATCTCCAGACTTTATAATATCATAATACTCTTTTCCTAATTCATTTTTAATACTTCTCCAACTCTCATTTTTAGTATCTTCTAATTTTTTATTCTTTTCAACTTCAATAATAGATTCATCTTTAGCAACCTCTGGTACAGAACGGAGAATTGTTCCTCTAGCTGGCTCTGATATGTTGTTTAAAAATCCTTTATTAAAATAATTATTTAACTCAACAATATCTTCTTCTCTCATTCCAGATGTTATTTCCTCATAGACTGTACTAAATCCATTAATCCAAATGTTTCTGTTTGGGTCTGTGAAAAGTTTACCAAAAGATGTTTGAAGCCTAGCTGGAGACATATTTGTGGCTTGACCAATATCTATAAATAATTGTTGAGTATTATAATTGACTTCACTAGAACTCTTAACGTCTCTATAAGACTTATATATTTCATCATCTCTAAATGTATCATAATTAGCGTTATACGCTATCAAAGCACTAAAAGTAGGTATTCCAGTAAACACATTTCCTAAGTCAACTATTCCAGTAATAGGATTAGATAATTCAAAAGCCTTTTGTAGGTTAGATTTATCCTCTTCATCAATAAAAAGACCAAAGTCAGCTGATGAGTTAGGGTTGATTCCTGTTTCATTAAGATAAGCATAATCTTCAAAAATCGTAGTAAAAGGCATCATGAAATGGTCCTTTTTAATTCTAAGATACTGTCTATTACCTTTTTCATCTTTCCATGGCAGCATAAATATGAAATTATTTATTTTCTCATATTTACTAAGCTTATCATAATCATCTTTATATTTAGCAATATTATAAGCAGCTAAAGACATAGTCATAACTCCAAGTTGACCTATTTTAAATGCAGACTTTATAGGATTATCTTTCATGTATTTGGCTCCAACTCTAAAACCTTGTAATGAAGCGTTTAGATAAGGTGATGCAGCATCAAGCTGTTTAGTAAATGTTCCTCCTTGAGAGAAATCCAAAGTTCTTCTAGCATCCTCAGTGGCTAACCTTTCTATCTTGTCTAATTCTTTTAAGTTAGGTTTTCTTTTATACTGAGCTTCAAATTCAGCTGTTCTTTTAGTTATTTGCCTACGTCTAACAGCCATACGAACCAAAATTTCAGAAGTCTCTCCAAACCATGACATAGCATTAGAAACATCTTTAGCACCTTTAGCAACTTTACTATCACCTTTGTTTATCTCTATTTTACCACTAGTAGATAGATAATCCATACCTAATCCTTGAGATAATGCTTTTTGATATTCTTTACCCCTAGTCATGCTAGTCATCATTACAGAACTTAGGTCTGAAGAAAACTGTGCGGCACCAATAGGTAGTATAGAGGAATATGTATCTGTACTAAGTAAAACATGTTGGAAATCTCTTGGGAAGTTTGTTAAAGCAAACAGTGGATTAGTTCCTGTAGCCCATGTTTTAAGTAATGAAGTACCACTTAAAATTCTACCCCAATTAGCTGATGTTGTTTTACTACTAAAAGAACCAGCTATTTCATTATCTATAGCCATTTCAGTTACCTCTCCATCAATAAGGACATCCATCACAGTGTAACCATCCTTTTTCGGATTTGACTTACTTATAACATAACCAAAATCACTAACGTCTTGTCCGTTTTTTTCAGCTTCATTTAAAAAGTCTAAAACTGATTTTCTAGAGTCATTTAAAAATGCTATTTTTTCAGCAGCAAGAATTTGTTTCTGTATTAAGTCTGAAGCATTATTATACAAGGCTTTTGTTGAGCCAGACTCTAAAGATGCTAATATTCCAGACAAAGACTGAACATCTTTTTTGGTTTCAAATTTATCAGCTATTACTTCACCTTTATCATCAGTATAAAGTATTTTGTCAATAAAAACTCTAGGAGAATATTTAATATCTTTTAATCTATCGTATGTTTCTTTTGTTATAAGACCTTTCTCATACTTAAACTTTAAAAGATTATTAGTTGCTTCAAAGTATATATCCGCTCTTTCTCTAGCTCTCTGCCAATCAGGATTATTAGCCATCTCTCTATCCATCCATGCTTTAGCATCAGCAGAGTTCATAATCACTGGTTTTCCTTTTAAATCAACTGATGTGTTTAGTATTCTCCAAGGAAGAGTTTTTTTACCATCAATATCAACTGAGCCTAATCCTGCTGGAACTATAACATCTTCCTTCATAAGATTTCCGTTTTCAGTATCAAACGTTAGTCCCATTTTTTCAGCTAAAGAATTAATTTTTTTTAGATAACTCTCATAAATATCAGGATTTTTTTCAGCATCTATAGATGATAATTCATTAATAAGATTATCAGCTTGAGACTTCACGCTATCATAAAAATTATCCAAAGCTATTATACGCTCATATTCTATTATTGAGTCGCTTAATTTTCTTTGCTTTTTATTTAAGTGAGATTTACCTATACCTCCATCCATCTCTCTTAAAATCTTTTGAGCCTTTGATTTAGCTGATGCTGAGGCTCCATTAACTAAGTTTCTAAAGGCTACAGCTTCTAATGCTTGAGCACTTAAACCGTATTCCTCACCTAATTTTTCCAACTCATATTTGAATCTGTAATTTTCATCAAATATTAATTCTTGAACCTTTATTCTAAACTCTTTAGCTGTTAATTTTTTACTTTGATTAAAATCGTTTTCTCTTTTAGCTTCAACTTTATCAATAACACTAGCATCACCTTCTCTTTCTTCTTGGTATAAAGGACCTTCAACATCTATAGGTGGTGTAGAAGGAGCATCTTCTTCTAATTCATTTTCATTTACCTCAACAATACCTTCAGGATTTCTGTTAGGAATATCAACATTTATAGGACTAAATCCTTTCTTATTGAAGAAATCTCTAAACATTTGCTCGTTAAATTCTTCTGAGTTAGGTTTGTTAGCCTTAATATAATCAATAGCTTGTTGAACAGCTTTATCTAAAGACTTCTTAGTATAAACGGTTCCTCTCATAGCTTGCTGAACAATACTAACTCCTACTTTCACAGTTGGTGTAAGTAAGAATGGGTCTGTTAAAAATCCCATATCTCTTTCGAGAAACTCGGTCATTTGTTTATCTAATTTAGAATAAAATGACTCATCTATATTTGCTTCTTCTATATCAGATATTCTTTGTTCTATTGTAGGCATACCTTCAATAGTTTCTCCAGTTCCACCAGTCTGTCTAACCTTTCCTCTATATAAATCATAAAAAGATTCTTGATTATAATCTATAGCCATCTGTTCTGCTTTAGCAGCATCTGAAACTAATGCAACTATATCTAAATAAGATATTCCTGAATCTCCACTGGTAAATGTACCTACAGCTAAATTCTTGTTTCTATCTAATAAGTTTCTATGCTTTATTTTAAAAGCTTCAATCTCCTCTTGAGTAAATGTTTGACCAGCTGGTTTTTTAACAGATAGGTCAGGGAATATACTAACAGAAAATAGTTTCTTTCCATCTAAATTACCCATCTCCTCATTGAATGTAGTACCACCTTCTACAGTACCATTCTGAGTTCTTTGCATATTTAAGTCGAACTGCTCTTTATTTAATTCAGGTCTATTAAATACATAAGGTTGGTCTTTGGTAACTTTTACATCTGGTTTAATATTATTTAATTCAGATGTATTAACAGTATTTCTAACTACTTTTTTACCATCAGTTCCTAAGAATTTAATCTCACCAGAATCATACATTGTTTTAAGAGCGTTCTCTAAATCAGCTCTCTCTTCACTCTCGATACCATTCTTGTAATCACTTATTCCTTTCTGAATCTTAACAGTACTCATTCCTAAGTCTAATCTGCCTAACCTATTTTTTGTTTTTTGGTCTACTTTATTTTCTAAAGCGTTCTCTATTTGTTCAGAAGCAAATGTATTAGCGTCTTCAGTAAACTCTACAGTTGGCTCAACATCAGTAACCTCAGTTATAACTGTCTGTAAACCAGGTAGTTGGTTAACTATATCATCTGGAAGTAATCCTATCTTTTGGTCAGCATATTGTCTTTCAGACAAAGGAACATAATCAGGGTCTCCTTTAACTGGTATGGAGCCATCTTCTCTTCTTATTTGTTTACCAAAGTTAACCCAAGAGTTTTGACCTCTAGTCTCTGTAGTCATAGCTCTTCTAGCTTGTGGACTATACATACGAGAATGATTAACCCAAGCGTTTTCCTCACCTTTAGGACCGAAACCATTACCTAACTCAGCATGACCAAAGAAATCATGAACGAATCTAAATAAGTCGTTAACTAACAATGGCTCTCCGTTAATATCGGTAAACTCTGTTTCTGCTAGTAAAGGATTTTCTGCTCTTTGCTCTTGAGTAATTCCTTCTTGACCAAAACCAGACTCAGTAGAGAATATATACATGTGCTTATTATCTCTAACATCTCTAAGCATTTCAGCTGAATTAGCATACGGCTCTCCTTCACCTTTCCATATCTCCACTTTATATCCTCTATCGCTAATTAAATTATATTGGTCTATAGTTTCTTGAGCCATTGCAGCATAAGCAGCTTTAACTTCAGGATTATTAGGGTCATGTTTCATAGCGTCAAAAGCATCAGCTATACGCTTTGAATTTTCTATATCTATATCAGGGATAGGACTAGCACTTGTTGGAGTTATTCCTAGCTCCTCAGAATTTTGCTGTAAGTATTCATCAGCTATCGCAGAGGCATCTGATACTGGGTCATTAAATAGCTTTGAGCCTTCAGGAACACTTGTAGCTTCACCACCTCTTTGTCTTACAGACTCTTCATCAAGTAATGTTGTTCCTTCAACAAAAGCTTCATTATCTAATAAAGATAATTGAGTTCCAGATTCAGTTCTTTTGTATTTTTCTATTAACTCATCTAATTTAGCTAAAGCTTCTTGAACACGCTGTGAATCACTTCCACCATATATATTATTAATCTCATCAAATGTAAGTTTAAGCATTCCAGCACTGAAAGCACTAGAGAACATGGTACATGTGATAGCTGTAGCTAATAGTTTATCTAATTTTTCGTCATCCGTTTTTCCAAATGTTTCTTCTAAAGCCTTTTCCCAATTAAGACCTTTCTTAGTTAAACTATCCAACATCTCTCCAGAATACTCAGCTACAAGTTCAACTTGACCCCCTAAAACAGACCTAACACTATAAAGACCAATAGGCATAGCTTTATCTCCTATTTTAGCAGCTTTCATTAATTTAACTAATCTAGCGTATCTTGCAGTTACAGGAAAGAAGGCTTCAACAAATCCTTCTGCTGTACCCATTTGCCAGCTTACTTTATCAGATGGAGCTAAACCAAAAGATACGGCTCCAGTAAACGTTCCTTTAGCTAAGTTCAATGCAAACTTACCTGGAGTTCCCTGACTAGATAAATAATTAGCTAAAGCCATTACTCTTGGACTAGACTTTAATGATTTTAAAAATGCAACAGGGACATTTCTTGTGAGCATTATTTGAGCCATTATAGGAATAGAATTTCCTAATCCCATAGCAACCATATCACTAACATCATTTCTAACTTGTTCAAGTTGACTTTCTGTTAATTCAATACCATTCTCCTTCATTACCTGACCAAACATACTTATGAAGTCAGCATCAGAATCAACATTAAAACCTAAACCTTCAGCAAAACCTTCTCCAAAAAGCTTTAAATTTAAAAAGCCTCCTTTATTCATGGAGCCTGGGTCTGTGTTAGTAAACAATACTCTTGTTGCTGCTATAAGCTTAGCTTTGTTGCTAGAGTATAAGTTTTGATAATTCTCAACTACACTCTTAATATATTCTTTCTCCTCATCATTTATTCTTAGAGGTTCTACAATATCATCTGATTCAGATTTAAAAAACATATTAACCAAACCACTAGCATCAACAGGGTCATAAGGATTTGTTGATTTAATTAGTGCTATAGTAGCATCCTTTAAAGATATTTCTCCAGACTTAGTTTTGAACTTAAAGTTTAAATAATCATCTTTTAATTGTTTATCAGCAGCAGAATACTTTTCAAATATGGTTAGTAATTGACCTCTTTCTGTTCCATCAAAAAGAGAATAGTTAGCTTCTATCTCTTGATTAAAATTAATTGTTTTTTCATCACTAGAAGAAACAAACTCTCTATCAATTCTGTTACCATCAAAATCAAACATTGGAGTAATCTTAGCACTTTCACCATAACCCCTAGTTATTGTTAATTTTAAATCTGATAATTCATTTCTTAAATCAGCTATATTTTCAGCGTTAGGATTATCTGCTATTTCTTTTTGTAATTCAAACTGTCTTTTTCTTAGTTTAGATAAATTTATTTCTTCATCAGATAAAAATTCATAAGCTCTATCTTGTAACTCTTTATCAAAAGCTTTTGACATTGAAGACCTTAAATCAGACTCATTTAATTCTTGAGCTGGTGTAGATTCTATTATTTTAGTAAACAAACCATGATTTTCTTCTGATAACTCAAATAATAAATCATTAGTATAATCAAATTTTTCTTGAGTCGTTGCTCCAAATAATACTATATCATTGGCTGGCTCACCAAACAATCCTTCTGAAGGTGTATTATATATTATCTTCTTTTTAAAATCTGGCTCAGTACTTATAATATCGTAAGAGTAAGCATTTTGTATTAAAGTATTTTGACCTGAGTTTTGTTGTAATTCTGATGTTATAGTCTCAAGCTCTTGTAGCTTTAAATTCTTTTCTTCCTCAAGCTTATCTAAAGTTTCTTTTGGAATACCTCTTGTTGATGTAGCTTGACTATATCTAAAATTTAAACTATCATATTCTTCTTTTATAGTTTTATAGTCGTTGTATAATCCAACTCCTTCACTATCAACAAAAACTTCCTGACCTTCATCTCCAAATGGTATAGGTCTTACTGAAGTTCCATCAAGACCAAAAGCTCTTGGATATTTATTTATTTCTACTTCCTTTATATTAGAGCCATCAAATGTATACTCATCATATATTGGGTTTATAAATGTCTTTTCTTTTATTGAGTCTGGTACTTGAGAAATATCAACTACTTCACCACTTTCATTAATAAAGTTTCTAGATTGGTAATCAAAATTTAGTGATGCCGATACACCATCTTCCGAATCTGATGTAGTACTTTCCGTATCCGAAATTTTTTTTTTACCGTATTTTTGTTTAAACTCATCTACAATGAATTGAATGTCTTTTTCCTCTTCACCGTTAGACTCCATTTGACTAATTATACCTAAAAGTCTTTCTTTATTTTCTTCTGATAATATTAATTCGTCTTCCATCGTTTTATTTTAACCATCTATTCGTTAATCTTTCTCTTTTCTCTTGTTCTGTTTCACCAGATGCGTTCTCTTCAGTTAATTTATCTGCCAAATCTATTAAATTTTTAAATTGATTTAATTCGCTGTCAAAAAATATTTTATCTAAAGGAACCAATACGCTTACCTTACCTGATGGTTTATCTTTTAATAAATCAGAGAATCTATTATATTCTTCTTTTTCTTCTTGTGTTTTTAATTTCTCAAGATTCTTAACAAAATCATCTTCAGTTATTTCTGATTTAGCAACACCCTCTACAAAAGGAACATATTTTACTGGAACTTTACCGCTTTCAATTTCAGCTTTAGAAGCTAATTGACCTGTTTGAGTATTAACAGGATATATGTTTACTTGGTCGCTATCAAAGCTAAATGGATGAATATTATAAAGAGCTTCTGGATTACTTACAGCTTGCTTAAACAATATGTCTTTATCAAGATACAAACCTTCTTTTCTCTTTACTTTTCTCATTGTGGGCTGTTTGTAAATAATAGTTTCAAATGCCTGAGCAAATCCTTTTTCATCTTCTCTAGTTAAACTAACTCCATCTGTAGTTTTATTATTTAACGTTTCAGGACCTATACTTAAATAATAATCATTACCACTTCCAGGTCTTATTTCATTGTAGTTTTTAGCTTTTCTTACTCCTTGACCTTCGTATTTGTTTTTAAATATTTCATCAATAGCAAAATCTTCAAAAATCGTACCATCAGCTCCTTGATAGCTAGTGTTGTTAACTAAGTTTTTTATGTAGTTTTGAGTTGGGTCATCTATTCCTTCAGACTCCACAGCAAATTGATAGGCTAAAACTTCTAAAGCTTTTTCAACTTTATTATCTTTAAATCCTTCTACTCCATCAACAACTTGTTTTTGGATTTTTTGTCTTATTTTATTTTTAGCTATATTTATTCCTTCTGTTGTCATTTGTCTAGTATCATAGTCAAACATAACAACATCATCAACTTGTATCATTTTTCCAATTTCATTAACATAATCAACTAAATCAGAAACCTTTGTTATTTCATCTTTGTTAAAGTTAAATTCAGGCATTTTTGAAGCTGGAACACCATTGTACTCTATTTCACTTTTACCGAAATCAAACAATGTTGGATTTGCGTAATTAGAGAAATTTCTTCTTCTTTCAAACTCATACTCATCTGTATCTACTGGTTTCCCAAAAATATCATAAGCAATCATTCTCTGTCCATCTTCAGATAAAATATATCCTTCTTCATCAGAAATATAATCACCTGTCTTTGTGTCTGTTAAAGGATTATTACCTCCAAACAAATACATTATGTCATCTGAATTTGAACGAGCACTTGTAATATCTTCTACAGTTAGAGCTTTAGGGACTTTTTTTAATGAATTTACATCATACAATAAATTACCCTCATCGTCATTTGGATTTTCTAATACTCCAGATAGAAACTCATAAGCCTGAGCCTCTTGTACTGTAAACTTCCCAAAATCTAATATTTGTCTCTTCATGTTTTCTATATTAGCATTTACTTCAGGGTCATTTCTTTTATTAGAATTAGCTAATTCGTATTCATTAAGTTTTTGGATTAAGTTTTTTCTAACTTCCATAAACGGTTTGTCATACTCAGCTGTAACATTACTTAATTTAGGTTTAGGAGTAGTCTTAGAATTGTTTATACCATTTCTAAGATTTTTGTTAGCATTTTGAGTTCTAACTATATCGTCAAACTTAGGAGTCTGAGCTGCCTGATAATAAATGTACTTTGCGGACATTACTTCTTAAATTTGAATTTTGGTCTGTATGAGCCACCACCCATATATTTCTCAGCTAATTTAGGACTCATCTTCTCTTGAACAGACTCAGGAAGTTTTGAGAAACCTTTCATCTTACTAGGAATCTTTCCACTTTCTTTATACATAATTCCTTTCTTAGCCATTTGTTCTTCAGCCTCATCTTCCATGTGCTCTAGGTCATCCTTTTCAAATCTTTCGAATAACATAGTCATGTGTTTCATAAGACCTTCTGCATCTTTAGACTCAACTAAATCTTGCATTTTCTTAGTATCTTCAGGATTGAATATTGCTTCACCACCAGTAAGCTCTCCAACTTTTTCTCCTTCTTGCATAACGTCAGAGACTCCACCCTTTTCCATAATATCTATAGGGTTTGTCTTATGGTCAAACTTACCTTTACTAACTTGAGGTTTACCTTTCTTAGGAGTTATCATTCCTTTTTCAGCGATAGCAGAAGCTGGGTTTACTATAGCAGCAGCAGCTTCTTCCATCTGACCGTAAAAACCTTCACCAGCAGAAACATAAGCTTGTTGTTTAGCTAATCTAGAAGCTAACTCTCCTTCTTTAGCTTCTTTTAAAGCTGTCTGCATTCCTTTTAATTCTTCTCCAGCTAATCCACCTCTCACAGCTTCTTGCTTAGCCTCTTCAGCTGCTTTTGCTGTTTGAGCAGCAGTCAATGCAGATTGTTGTTCTTGCATTCTAGCTAAGTCAGCTTGTTGACCAGATTGTAATATAGCTTGTAATCCAGCTTGAACACCTTTAGCACCAGCTTTTTGAGCACCAGCCATTGCTGTAGCTTCGGTAGCTTTTTGAGCTTCTGTTTGAGCCTCAACTAAAGATTGTGATATTGGTTGGTCAACCATTTTTTGTAGAGTACTAGAGCCCTTCATTTGGAGTCTACTCTTATCAAAAGCTTCTATCTCACCCTCAGTACGAGCTCTTTCTCTAGCGTATTCTTTTTGTAGTTTACCAGCTTGAATGCCTCTAGCAATATCGCCATATACTTCCCCCATTGCGAATTTCTTAATTTTGGGCTTGTATGTTTTCTTAGATTTTTTCATTTCTAAATTTTTACAAATATAATAAATTATTCTTCACTAAGCTCACTTTTAGAGATGTTAGAGTTAACGCTATATATCTCTATTAGTTTCTTAGTTTTCTTAGTTAATTGTGTGTTCATAAAGGTTCCCTTCATTCTATCTCCTTCAGCTTCTCCATCTTTAATAACATAAGCGAAAGTATCAGTTATAGCTACCGCTGCGTTTGCTGTTAGAGTATATGAACTAGCTCCTATTGAATCTATAGTTCCAATAAGAGTATTTACTCCAGCGTTGTTATAATATATTTTATCTCCAACATTAACTCCAGGATTTGGTGAATCAGCCAAAGTAACAGTTGCTGAAGCTAGTGAAGTTGTAGCGTTTCCTATTCCATAGTATTCACTTCCTCCAGGCTCACCATCTACATTTCCAGTAGCAAATGGAATGTTAGCGTATAACATACCTTCTTTTCTATCATAAGCAGTTTTATCTATAGATGTAGATGAAAGATTAGTATCTAAAACTGTATCATAACCTGTCTTAGTTCCAGATTCAACACCAGCATCTGTGGAGTCATCAGCGAAAGTACCGTCAACAGTTATAGAATGATAAGTCTTAACTTTATTAGGCATGCCATTAAATGGGAACTTTAATACTGTGTTATAGGTTGTTCCGTAAAAAGTATTATAACTCGATGTATTAGCATCATGTAAATACATTTCTCCATTTAAGAAAGAGAAGAATTTTTGATTCATCTTTCCGTACATCTCTGGTATGTAAGACGCAAAAGAACTCCATCTTTCGTTTCTTTCTGACCAGACTATGGTTTCACCAGATTTTATTAATTGTAAATCAATATAAACTACGTCTGGAGCAGCTCCCTTTTCATTCCACTTATCTCCATCATTATCATATCTATTTAAGTCTTCATATAAATCTGGGAATGTTATAACGTATTCATCGTGTTTAGGATTATAGGCTCCTAATATTCTAAAGTAATAATTTATTCCTTTAAACATTTCTGGATATTCTCCTTTTACTACTGGCTCCTTATACCAATAGTTCACGTTATATGAAAATCCTGCCGTTGGGTCTGATTTTTGGTAATCTATAGATTTATCTCTAAAATAATCAACCATGTTTATTTCAGATATAGGTCTTAGTTCATTTCCTCTCAAACTTAATACAGCACCATTTTTAATATCAACCCAGTACAATACGTTTCCATTGAAAGCGAAAGACTCAGGGTTTTTACTAATTCCATAATGCTCACTAAATGCTATAGCGTTACCTAACACATTAGAAGATAATCCAACATTTGTACTTCCGTCAGCATTAGTTATAATGTCTTTATTTACAGATACTTTATGAGTTCTATCTTCTTGAATCATAATCAAATCAGTATCTCTGGAATGTATCTTTTGAATGGAGCCATCAGATTTATCAAAATCAGAATAACTAAATAATTCAAAACTACTTAATCCATTATAGTTTACGTCTGGTTGGAATGGCTCAGAATATATAATACTAGATTCTTTTAATTCCTCTTTAGCGTAAGGATTAAATACATTTGGTCTACCTATGTGTATATGGTTAGTAGGATAAAAATCATTAAGGTGATAATCTTCAACAAATGATGAAGTAAATAATGGAGCCTCTTGATTATTATTTCTCATTATTCTTCTCTTAAAGAATACATCACCTTCTTCAAAGTAACCTTTGGCTGGAGTAACAGATTGACCACCTTCATTTAAGTCTCCAGTAACAACCTGAGTTAAAGTCATACCTCTGTGAGCTCTTAGGTCTGTATGAGGATTAGCTATAGTATGCTTAAATCCAAACTCATAATAAACTCTATTAGAGGTGTCTTCAATTTCTTTCATAGGTCTATATATCTCAAAAAGACCGTTTGCGAAGAAGTTTGAAGTTTCACTAGCACTAACGTCAATAAATGTTCCTCCGTTTGTATCACCTAATTCCTCTATTGTTATAAAGTATCCCTGCTCCTCTAAAGGTTCTTCACCACCAGCACCATTATAATATTCGTATCCAGTTATCTTAACATCTATATAGTTTGTTAAATATGGAGTACCATCTCCTAACAACCAAGGGGAAGTAATAAATCTTATTCTATCTCCCTCAACAAAACTATAATCAATTAATGGATTAGATTGCTCTTTATATGAGTCAGCAGCACCTTTAAGTGAAGTTAAAGATAAGAATAATCTAGTTTCACCAGTAGCTGGAGTAGTCGCTGTAAAAGCTTCTGGACATATAAATTGAATAAATTCATCTACCGAAGTATTCTTTGAATAAGCCCAACTCCAATACTTAGCCCATTTAGGAGGCTGACTATTTACTTCCCAATCTATTCTTGTCTTTCCGTATAGATTATCTTGACCTTCATTTATAGGAGTATCATTATCATTTCTTTCACTAAAGAATTTAACGTAACATTGAGAAGTTCCGTTTTCTACATCAATAGCAACCGTAGAACATCTACCTTTTCCATCATAGTATATGATACCAAAATCATGGAAGGCTCCAGCTTTAAAACTACCAGACTTTCCATCACCTGAATTATATCCTATAGCTTCTATAGATACTAAATTCTGTTTATTTGCGGCCGCCAATAATGGGTCAGAATTATCTTCGGGAAAGTTAAAGTTTAATGATATACCAGCATATTTATTACCATAGTATTCATCATTATCCTGTCCAATAGTCCATTTCTGAGTAGATATTAATCTAAGTATTCTTGCCGCATTGTCTAAATCACCAGATAGTGCTGGAGAAAAATTGGTTTTGTTAGGAGATATAAGCGGTAATAATAAAACCTTTTTAACGGTATCAACAAAACAACCTTTTAACCAAGCTGGAGAACCATCATCAGGTTTTTCAGATATACTACCATACTTTTCGTAAATCAAATTAAGTCTTTTAGCGACATATATCATCTGATTATCTAATCCAGAAATATCTTCACTATATACTTCTCCAGAATCACCAGTATTAATACTTGTAGATAAAGAAACGCTTTGAGGTAATGAGTCTTGTGCTTCATCTAAACTAATTAGTCCATCACCAGCATTACTAGCTCTTACAGCAAAAGAGAAGTCAAGATTTATGTTAACTATCTTATTAGCTGTAGGAGTCATAGAACTATAATCAAACGCAAAATTTATAACGTTAAAATCATCCTCATTAACATCATATCCACAAAATGGAGGAAAAACACTTGAGTTAGGTGCTGATATATTTTTATTTATAAGATAATATTCTCTATCCCTACCATTTTCACTATAATTGTAAGTTAGAGTAGCTCCCTGAGTTATATTTGGACCATAACTAGGTTTAGATTTATTATTACTATTATAAGGTCCTATAACAATTCTTTGGTCTGTTGATGAAGTTGGTAAAGATGTTAATGTTATAGTTTCTTGAGAACCTACAGGAAGTGAGTCTAATCCTTCTATAGCTGAGTTTGTAAGTGCTATAGTTTGTGCTGTCGCATTTGAGCCTACATAGGCGTTTTGCTTTTTTAATTCAGCTGTATCTCCAGTATTACCACCAGCTAAAAGACCACCAGCAGTAACTGTCCAACTAGGATAAATGAAATCATTAAGGTCTTGAGCATTAGAAACTTCACCATACTTAGGAGTCAATGTTACATCAATACTATCAACATCAAATCCCTCAAGATAGTTACCGTATGATATTCTATTGTCAGCAAGTATCGTTTGAGTTCTAGCTCTCTTAGGAACATTGTCATAAAGCTTCGCAGTTTCTCCTTTATCAGCAAATGGATATATTTTATCATTATAGAATTTAAAATCAACCGCAGTATTACTAAGAAAATTACTATAATTGTTTTTTATTTTTCCTATTATATAGAAATCTCCTCTGTTACCATTTTTATCAACATCAAAGTCTTTACAAGTTCTAGCACAAATCTCTATAAACTTAACCTGATAATTACCATGATAAATCTCTACATTTAAAAAGTTATTATTTGATTGAGAGCTAGCATTAACATTAGCAACATTTGACTTCATTTCCTCAGAGTGAGTCGCATCACTTATCATACTCCATTCAGTTACCTGATTATCATAATAATGGTATCTATATCTGAACTGAAATGATTTACCGAATATGTTGTTTTTCTTTATGTTTGAGTCAGTTCCAAATGTAGTTTTTGGTTTTGTAAATGGTGGTCTTTTCTTAACCTCAACATACTGTCTTTTTACTTCATCGACACCCTGATAAGGATAGTTGTTAGCAATATCTTGTCCAGCAGGATATGGAGTATACATGGAGTATGGATAGTACAAGTCTGGAGAAGCATTTAATTTTGCGGCAGATATATTATTATAACCGTCAGACTCCAATACATTCATACTAGCCTTAGATTTAACTATGTTTATCTCTTGAGGCTCCCCATATCTATCAGATGTAAAGTATAATACATCTCCTATTTTATTAACTTCTGTAATTAGGAATTTCTCTTGCCATCTAAAAAGATTGTCAGACTCAACTCCACAATCTTTAAATACAACATCTACAGTATTTGTAAGTATATCATACTCTATTATATGATGGTCTTCTTGAGTGCCATATATAAAATAATACATCTTATCATTTGATGTATCCTCATAAGAACCAATACACTTATATTCTCTTATTTCGTTTGCTACTGGCATATATTATTTAGCTTTAAATTCCTCAATAAAAATATTATAACCCTTTTTTAAGTTACCATCATCAATATCTCTACCGCCTATATCTATCTTTAAAATATCTGAGTTATCAGTAGATGTAAATATTAAGCAAGGTAGTTTTGTTCCGCTAACATTTATTCCTTCAGAATTGTATCTAACACTTATACCTTTATCAGATAATGCTGTAGCGTTTTTAGCTACAAAATCAGCCATATACAATTTTATATTATCAACATCATTTAATGCTGATATACTAGCTGTATCCTCTTTGTAAGCAACAGAACTTGTAATATCACTGCTTGTTTTAGAGGCAAAAAAACTAAAATCAGTTAGACCAGCTGGAACTGAGCCAGGAAGAAAGTAAGCCACTCTTTTTGGAACACCATTACCATGACCAACGTTTTCTTCTCCAAAATTATCATTACCAATATAATCCCCAATATCAACAAATAGACTTGGACCTACTGGAAATGTAAAATCAACTTTTAGTGTTCCTGGTATATTTTGAATGACACCTATACTGTTAGACTCAGAAGATTGATTCCTAGTATTTAAAGCGTAAAAATAATCGCCTTCCTTTACTAATCGCTCATCGGTGTCTCTATCTAATCCACCTATAAATTGTTTCTTCTCCTGTAAATTAGCCATTTAATTATAGTTTAGGAGCCTGCTTAAATGCTTTTCTAGTAGCTTGTAAAGCCTCAGCTTTAGTGAATGTATTCATTCTAGCTCTAGCTAATCTCTTTTGATTATAAAACTCTTTTCTAGCAAACATCTTTTCGTTTGCATTTATACCTCTTTTTCTCTGTATAGACTTCCAATATATAAATGAAGCCAACGCCTCTTGAGCGTATGTGTGTACCTTTATATCATCTCCAGTAACACCTGTTGAGCCATCAGATATATATTCTAATATAATATTCTCTAACTGACCAGTTATAGAAGAAAACTCTATAGTGTCATTATCTAAATTCTCTCTATAATAACCGTTAGCATTGTTACCACCACCAAATCCATATCTACCATAAACACCTTCATCAACATTGTCATAGTAATTACTATCTGATTCTGGCGTAGGAGGAGTAGCTCCAGTAACTAAGTTTAATCTTTCTTTTCTACCTAAATAGTGTAATTCACCATCTGAGCCTAAAACAGCTATATTAACAAACTTAACGTAGTCTGTAGGCAAAGTTATAGTGTTAGTAGCTGAATCAACAGCAAGCTCGACAGCCTTAATCATTCTAACAACATCAAAGTTTAATTCTTTTAATCCTCTTAAACCTATGTTGTAATATCTTAGAAATTCAGCTTGAGTGTTCTTACCTTCATCAACTAAAAGCTCATTTACTACATCTTCTAAACTAACAAATTGTGCACTCATATTATCCTATATTATCATTTTTATAATCCTCATTAGCTCCCTTCATAACAGTAAACGTCTCAACTAAGTTCTTTACTATTACAGACTCCAAATCAGCAGGTATTGGATAAGTAGCCGTATCAGACAAACTACTTGAAACAGCTATGTAAGATACATTTATTGTAGCTGTAGCATCTTGATATAAATACAAGTCTGTTCCTTGAATATACCAAAACTTTTTACCTGACTTAGTTACTGTGTCATTATATAAAGGACTAGGGTTTAGAGTTGATGTACCACCACCGTAAGGCATTCTAACATATTCTGTAGTTGAAGAATATACTCTAATAATACCCATATCATTAGGAAGAGATATTGGTTGAGTAGGTAATTCTACTTTATTACTTGATACCGATAATCCTGTTTCTAAACTTACAAAATCACCAGTTATTTCTAATTCAGATTTATTAGTAGTTGTACTCTTTGTGTAAAACCTATCCTCTATTAATTGTCTTATAAAAGAATCTCTTTCTTGGTCAACCAATACCATGACCTCACGAATATCTATTCTTGCGTCATCAGAAACATTTCCTCCTTCAATTATTCTAAGGACCTGTTCAGCTAATTTTTTTCTTGTAGTTGCCATTTATTATTCTTGTTTAGATGATAATCCAAAACTTGTTCCAAATTCAACTAAATCACCCTCTCTAAGACTAACTCCAACATACTCTAATATTTTGTGAACTATGTCTTTATGAGTGCTAACAGGTAATGTCAAACCTTGAGCATCACCAGCAGAAGCATTATATACAGAGACTCCATTAATAGTAGTGTAAGTCCATTTAGGAGCAGAAGGTTCTTTTATATAAGTAAGAATGCAAGTTCCAGAAGTAGCTTCAGATGTGCTATTATATATCTCAAAACCCTCATCAATCATTACAGCTACTGGATAACTAGCACTAGGAGCCAATATCTGACTATCTAATAAGTTCTTTAGCTTTTCATGACCTACAACCTCAACACTTTCTCCATCGAAATTCATAGACACAAAGTGCAGAAAATCAGCAGGATAGGTAAAAGCACCGTTAGTTCCAGCAGAGTAAGTAATAGTAGCCTTCTCTACAACAGGAGCCAAATCATCTAAATTCTTTTGAGAGTTCTTCTCTTTAAACTTCTCTTCTATAATATCCAGTTGAGCTCTAGTAGCAGCTAAATTAAATTCAGAAGGCTTAATAAATCCCCTCTGGTCCTTATTCGCTATAAACTGAACAAATCTGTATAACTCGTCTATTGTCATTAGTAGTGATAAATTTCATAGCAAATATAACAAAAAAAAGAGAGATATACACGACACCTCTCTTTATTAAATATATGTTGTTAATTTTAGTTGTATCTAGAAAGCTGAGCTTTAATCTGAGCAACTATAGGTTCACCATCTACAGTCAAGCATATTTCAGCTAAATGGTCTAATGGTTTTACTCCCATAGGAACATTTGTGATGGTTTGAACTGAACTACCTATTGTCCAAGATATTTTGCTAGGCTCCAACTTTAAAACCTTATATTCAGAGGCTTTTAAAATCATTTCCTTCATATCAGTTAGAGGACTATCTAATCCAGCTATAAATCCAGAAGGGTCTTTTTCAGCTAAAATCTTCATGTCATAACGAATCTCATCAGTTGAGTTCTTTACATTGACTCCTAAAACTTTAGCATATCCAACTAATTTATCTAAAGACATAGTAAGAACAGTTGATATAGCATCCATTTCCATTCTACTTCTATCTAATCTTTCTTTAGCTTTCTTTTCAGAATCTTCTAAACCGAAAGAAGGTGCAGATGAAGATAATCTATTTGGATTATTCATATTTGCGTTACACATGTCTAAATACTTTTTCAAGTTAGGATTAGTGTGTTCAACAATTAAAAATCCATTATTAAATGTGATTGGAGTCTTTAATAAAGTTCCTTTATCTTGCTCATCAGCAAAAATAGACTTCTGACCTTTGATGTATCTAATTGTTCTTTGAGTACCTGTAATAGGGTCAAATACAATGTCTTCAGCTTTTAACATGTATACGATAGGGTATCTATCCATACCTGTTTTTCTATCTTTATCTTTTGAGATTAATTTATAAATAGAAGGTCTTCTACTTATTTGAGTACCGAATGTCGGTAAAGGATTAGAGACTTTTGGAGCCTCTACGATTGGCGTTGTTTCTTCTACTGGAGTCTCTACTACAGGAGTAACAACATTTGATTGTTCGACTTTTTTTCTTGCCATTTTATTAAATATTAAATTAAATTAAAAAAAAAGGAGAGGAGGGATTTCCTCCCCTCCCCTTATTGATTATACTGTCTGTATATCTTTTCAAGACAGTCGATGTTCAGCTATTAAGCGTCAGAAGCTACAGTATTAGTAGTAATGTGTCGTCTAATTTGAACTCCACTTACGTTTTCGATTGGGAAAACGCTGTTTACTACATCAAACTTGATAACAGGTGAAGCAGAAACTGAGTTTAATAGAATCCATAGGTCTTCTATAACGCTAGCTTCTTTTCCAGAAGTACAAGTTAATCTAACAAAAGCTTGTTCTGCCATTTCAACACTAGTACCATTGTCTCCAGTTATGCTTCCTTCTTCATATTTAGTACCATTTTTGAAGTAGATGTATACTAATCCATTACCATTGTTTTCTGCTGCAATAGCAGTAACATTAGTAGCTGGAAAAGCAGCTAAATCCAAATCAGTACCGTCATCAGCGTTTGCTACAGAGTTTGAATCTACAACAGCAGCGTGAAACATCAATAATTTATCTCCGATAATTTGAGCCATTTTATGTTAATTTAAAAAGTTAATAATTATGATTTTTTGATTAACATGTAACGGTTAGCAGCAAATCCTTCAAAACCTCTTTCACAACGATAGTGTGATTTTAACACGTCTTCAGTGTTAGTTTTGTTTTGTAGAACAGCAGAACCAGTTAACCAGTGCTCCATATCTCTTGAATAACCATTAGCAGCTTTGTAACGGATTCTCAATGAAGGAATCATTTCTCCGCTCTTAGCATCTTTTTGAGTATCCATAGGGATGATGATACCGTATCCATTATACTTCTGACCTGTAGCACCTAGTAATTTAGGGTGATTGAATAAATCATAAGTTTTCTTGTGGAAAGTATAACCACCTCTAGTGAAAGAGTTGAAACCTAGATTCATAGCCATGTCTTTGTTATTTTGGAAAGTACCATAGTTAGCACCACCAGCAGCATAAGCACCTTGAGCAGCTAATAAATCATCAACATCTAAAGATAAGTTAATACCAGCGTAAAGAGCGTTTTCTTTAGCACCTCTGTATTTATCCAAAGATTTAACGATAGCGTCAAAGTCAGCCATAGTGATAGCTGAAGAACCTAAATCCATAGATTGACCTTTATTCTCAATGAATGGTAAAAGACCCTCAGTACCTCTTAAAGTACTGTTAGAGTAAGAAGTACCATCTAAAGTAGAAGATGTAGCAGTCAAAGTGGTGTTGCTTATAGTATTACCAAGAACCATTTGAATTTCAGCGAAATCCATGAATCTCTTGTAAGTATCAGCCTCACCTTTAAGATACCATAAGTATCCTGAACCCATTTCTTCGTTATCTACTTTTACATAAACTACGTTAGTAGCTTCTGAACCAGTAACTTCGAAAGATTCTTTGATAATTTGTACTTGGTTAGAGTATTCGTGAATACGAGGAGTCAATCCTTCTGGTTGTGCAGAACCTTCTGAGAAAGCATTACCGATGATTACAGCGTTTACATCTACTGAACCAGCATTAGCACTAACAAAACCACTAGAAGTTAATGGATAAATTGTAAATGCAGATGCTGTACTTCTAGCTTGAACATAACACTGAGTACCATCTTCTAGCAATAAAATATCACCTACTCTTA
>Ga0070745_1000531_pt1 | contig 22885 bp, 21 predicted proteins | sample VirMetDEL_Mar_4_FD_77438 | JGI IMG/M metagenome (GOLD analysis project Ga0070745, IMG submission 77438) | Aqueous microbial communities from the Delaware River and Bay under freshwater to marine salinity gradient to study organic matter... | ecosystem: Environmental > Aquatic > Marine > Coastal ...
CCAGTTGTCAGGTGCCCACTCGCGCAGTAATACTTTACTTTCGTTTGGTAGTGCATCTATGGTTTTGGCGTTTACTCGTCTACTAGTTTTACCCGCTGTATCCCCTTCAGCACCTGCGGCTTGGAGTAATTCGAGTCTATCTGACGGCGTTGCTTGCTCCCAGAATTGCAGGAATTCTAGTCTGCTGTTTTCAAAAAACTCGTTTTCTCTCGCTCTAGCCGTAGCCGCTTCTTCACCCGGTGCTACAGGTGCAGGCTCTCGCCCTGCTTGAAAAGCGGATTCTTCTGCCTCAGTGCGGAATGGAATTGCTAAAGACGGCTTTAATCTACCTATAAGCGCAGCTAGAGCGTTAGCATTGGTGTCGGCTGCTACATAGCTAGTTCTACTTTTTTGACCCACAGAAATAGCGTTAACTAGTCTAGCTGCGTCCTCAGCGTTAATTTCACCAGATTGGATAGCTTGGCTAATTTGAACAGCGCTTTCATATTTCTTTTCGCCGTTTTCAGTAAGTAGGTCAAACGCTTCCCGAGCAGCAATAAGCCTTTCTATCTTTTGCTCTTTTGCGCCCGTTACTTGGAGACCTGCTTCTCTCAGCATAAAGTCTAATTCTTGCGCTCCGGTTTGGTTTAGTTGCGCCATTAGTCTGTTGCGGGTAGGCTCAAACCCAGTGTCTTGCGTAGCCGCTGGAGCATCAAAACCAAACATATCATCAGCCGGCACAGTAGCTATGCTTGCTGCTTCTACTTCTTCTGCACCTACTTCCTCTAATTCCGCCGCAGATTGTAATGTTGCTTCTCGTTCGCTATCTAAGTCTGCTAACCATTCGGAGTTTTCTACGTCGTCCAATACTTGTGAAACAAGCTCAACGGGTTCAGAGTCTATTTGACCCGGCCCTTTTAACACTTCTACTTCTTGTTCCGCAGGCGGCGTGTACTCTACACCATAAACTTGACTAAGGTACGCTGTGGCAGCTTCGTTACCAAAGTCAGCTATAACTTCACCGACCCTTGTATAAATTTCTTCTTCCGACTTACCCATGTCCATATTGGCATAAGCACTTACAACCGGGGTCCATTCCGGTCTAGTTCTAGGTTGGTCCGCATTGCGGCGCCTAGCCTTTATAGCTCTTTGCCTTAAAACATCCGCACCTACGTTTATAGAAGTACCTGCAATACCGCCCGCCGCTTCCGCCGCCGCTGCGTCTACGATGTCTTTAATATTTTCTTTAGTAATTAAATCGCCGGTTTGTTCACCAGTTGCACGTTTACCGGCAAGTTGGGTAGTTTCTTGTAGCGCACCAGTAATCCCTTCTTCCAGCATGTCTTTGCCAAGTTCTTTCGGAATACCTTTCAGTATGTCTAAACCTGTGCGCTCTACGACCTCTTTACCTAAATCCTTAGTAAGTCGCCTTCTTAGCAAACTGCCGACAGGACCGGCTAGGTCTAACGAACCCGAGGTAAGGGCGACTATAGTTGTAGTGTCTCCAGTTTTTTCTAAGTACTCAGCAATTGCTATAGCTTGTTCTTCAGGAGGCAAGTCTTTTACTACGTCTTGTATAAAATTCAGACGGTTACCTATAGTTTCCCCAGCAGCAAGGGAAGTACCCACACCTAAAGCGCCGGGAGCACCTGCCACAAGACCTGCACCCATTATGGGGAGTATTTGTTTACTTCCTGCGCCTATGGAGTAGCCCAACCAATCTCTAAAGTCTGCTAAACTTTTTACGTCGGTTATTCCGGCTACGGCAGGGGCAAATTCTCGGGTGCGGGCTTCAGACTCAGCAAGGGCGCCGAGTCTATCTAGGGTGCGGGTTGTTGCTTGGCCGCCGGTAGTTTCACTAAACTCACGGAGTTTTTGGCGTTCTTCTTCGGTACCTTCTTGGTAACGTTGGAGTTGTTCTAGGTTAAGCGCTCCTTCCGAAGCTGACGCTATGTCCTCTGCGGTAGCACCTTGCTCTAACTGAGTGTAGGCACCTAGGTATTGACGGCCTTTTGCAACAATGCCGGAGTCAGCTTGCAGACCAATCTTAGGAGCAACTGTACCGAACTCAAACCCCTGAAACCCTTTACCCAACTCAGAGAAAAACCCAGTGTCCTCGGGTGCAGGTTCAGGAGCAACCCCTAGGGCTTCTTCAAAAGAAAAACCAGTAGGTTCAGGCGCAGGAGTAAGGGCTTCTTCAAAAGAAAAACCAGTAGGTTTCGTTGTAGGTACAGGCCCTAGGGCCTCCTCAAAAGAAAACCCTTTTAAATTGTTATCAGCCATTAACGGTTCCTACTATTTAATTAACAGGTATAAAGCTTGTACCGTTCCAAGTTGCAGGGCCTCTAGCGGTGTTATACACTGTGCCGACTACAAGGTCATTTGCACTGGAGGGCACAGGTACACCCGCCCCGGTATTTCCTCCAGAAGGCGGCATAAACTGAGCAGTAATATTTTTAACTTCTTCGTCAAAAGCTCTGCGGTACGCCTCGGGGTCCGTCGTTGCCAAAGGACTGTTTCCCAACCTGCTTGCTGCCATACTGTACGCCGCTTTAAGTCTTTCTAGCTCTAGTGTTTCAGCCCGTACGCCATTCGCCGCCAACTGCGCTTTAGCCTGAGCTTCTATACGCTCCTCCAGTGCTTGCTGTTTAGCTTCAACGTCAGACAGACCGGGATTATCGTTTTGCAACGCATTTACTCGTATTTGTATTTCGTTCATAAAGTCGGTGGGTTTAGAAACCTGCGCTAGCCCCACTTCCCGCGTAATGTCTTGTCCGCGTTCTTGAGTAGCGCGATTAGCTGCTGCGTCTTGCGCACGTCGCCTTGAGTCTACAATTGCTTGAGAGGTAGACGCACCTTGTTCTGTAGCTTTTTGCACCATTTCACGCGCTTGTTTTTCCGCGTCAAACTGACTCATACCAAGCTCACGTAGTTCACCAATTAGCTTGTCCATGTTAGCAACAGAGGCTTCTGAAGATGCAATCCGTTCGGCAGAAATCTTATCCCGCTCGGCAGTATCACCTGCACCAAAACCACCTAAACCTCTTTCTGCAAGACCTGCAAGACCGGCACTAATTCTACGCCTACGGGTTTCTTCGGGGCTGAACATAGCTTCTCTTTGAGCGTCTAAAGCGGCTTGTTTCTCTGCACGTTGTGCCATCAACTCATCGGCACCGATTAACCCCCTTAAACGTTCACCGGCTGCAAGGGCTTCAGCTTCAGGGTCTCGATTCATTTGTTCCCTTGCGCGACGGAGTATGTCTTCGTCCTCGCTACCAGCTAGCTCGTTAGGCATATAAAGGTTAGAGTTAGTGAAGTCCTCATCGGCACTCATTCCTCCTACTAAAGACCCAGTAGGTCCAGCGTACCCGACAATACCGCCCCTAGCCATACCATCTTTTTTAGGTAAGCCAAACTGCGAATCGGAAGCAATGCGCTTAACGCGTGGGCTAGTTGTATTTAAGAGGTCAGTAATTTTTTGCTCAAACAGGTCTTTTTCCTGTGGGAATGCAGCGTCTAGTTGTTTGTTTAACTCCTCTAGCTCACGTAAGAATGTAGCAACCTCTGGGTCTAAATAGCCGGGGCTTGGGTTTTGGGTTTGCCCAGCCATAGGCGTTTGCGGTGCCATAGCTTCGACTTTAGACCCATCGGGACCGGCATAACCGACGATACCGCCCATAGCCATACGCTGCATATTAGGAGCGGGCATACCGGGCATACCGCCACCGAGCATTTGACGCGCTTGCTGGCTTTGAACTTGTCGTCCACGCTGTTGCATACCCGGAGCCAGACGCTGTAGTAACCCTGCAACACCTTCCATAGCCTGTTGATCCACCTTTTGTTTTACTGTAGGGGGTTTAGCTGGTGTTTGGTCCATTGCAGCTTGTCCACCTGCGGATTGTAGTAGAGCTATAGCTTTTTGGGCAAAATCGTTTTTATCGACGAACTCCTTTAAGGGTTCAGGCACGTCGTTTTCTACCACGTTCATAGCTGCCGCCATACGAGGATCATTTTGTGCGGGAGCAGGTGCTTGCAGAGGCTGCTGGGGTTGTGGTTGCTGGGGTCGCTGTGTAGGAGCACCTTGCATTAGAGATTGTATTCCGTTCATTTTATGCTCCTAGGAAATCATGCCTATGTCTTTCATGGCTTGTGTAGTAGCGGCTTGTTCGTCCATACCGGAGGCCATGTAGCTTGCTTTGTAGTTCGCCAATGCGTTCATGTCGTATTGCGGGGTAGCTGCTGTACCACCCGCTGCGGAGCTATTAGGTCGACTCAGCAAATCAAGAATGCTTTGTACATCACTCGCACCACCCGCCAAAGTCTGTAGACCACTAGGCTCTACATAAGAATAGCTTTGAGTTTCAAGCGGTAGCCCCTGTAACAAAGACTGCATAAAGAGTGTGTTGTTCTTATCGTAGTCTCGTTCTTGCTCGAACTGCGCAATGTCTGCTGCAATACCTTGGCTTTCAATACCCCTTTGGGTTGCACCACCCGCTTGCTGCTCACGTAGTACATCTAAGCCGTAGCGTTGAGCTTGGTTTGCCGCTTGCATTTGGCGATCTTGCTCGGTATTAAACTGTCGCTGGGCTTGTTCAAACGCTTGTTGGTAGCCTGTACCTGTAATACCTGCCATGCGATCTAGTAGGCCGCGCTGTAATTCAGCTTCTGCAACACCTTGACGTGAACCACCGTAGGCACCTGCCTTACCGAACTGGCTCTGGAGGTTTTGGGCGGATATGTCCGCTTGTCGCTGCGCCGCTGCATACTGTGGATCAAGCGCACCCTGTAAGTAGGGAGACATATACTGCTCGATAGGGCTTTGTTGCATGGGCTGTTGGGCTGCTGCTTGCACGGCTCTTTGGTCTACATTAGCTCCCATGCCCCCAGCTTGAGCATACTGAAGAGGTGTCATCCCCATTTCTCTAGCCGTAGCTTGGTCTTCAACAGTATTCGTCCCGCTAGAACCAAAATGGTCGGCCATGTAATAGGGTATGTCTCTTTGTACGGCTAGGCTGCTATCCAGTGCTGCACCGCTTGCAGTACCACCCAGACCTTCAAAAATTGAAGAAGGCATCTGCCCTTGTTGTGCTGTTGGAGGAGCCATACCCAGCGCTTTGAATAGGTCAGCAGTCGTTGGACCCGGTCCAGCTGCCTCGCGTCGTTGATTTCGTAAGCGCTGTTGTTCTGGAGTAAAAGTTAGTCCAAAATCGTCTACTGCTACCGAGGCCATAGGCTGTTGTGCTGTTGGAGCGGTTGGCGCCATGCCTGTAAAAGACTGAGGGTTGTACGTCATCTGCTGGTTAGTAGGTATATTAAGACCCGCCAAGCCTTGAAACGCAGTGTCTTGAAGGGTAGATTGCCCCGCAGTAAGCGGACCCATGTAGGGTTGATACGGTAGCCCTGCTAGCGCTTGGCCTCTACCTAGCATCTCGGTTACATAGGGGCCAGCCCAACTGGATAATGAGGATTCTTCTGCTGTGAAAGTAGGCATCGTTTTTTACCTATGCTAAGTATTTGTTGGGGTCAATTTGACGCCCTTGTTTGGTAGTACCAGTACGATCTTTACGTATCCGGTCCATCATCCCGTATAATTCTTTCGCTCCTGAGTCGGAGTTGCCGTTACCTAAGTGGCTTACTACATCGGCAGGAATTACAAACTCCCCGTCACTTAGCGCTGCTGGCTGCATGTTGTTGATTGTAGCAGGAATTTGGTCCGCCATACCATCTGTTGGACCCCCTAAGTAGTACCCGTTTACATTACCGCCTTGGGCATATCCCATAGCTTTCATGGACGCTTCCGCGTCTGCTAAGGTAAGACCGGGGTATCTGTCTTGATAAAACTTTACTGCTTCCCCTATCTCTAGCTCACCTGAGTTTATCAACGCTCCTACTTCTTCATCAGATAACCCCTTAAGGTAAGCGGTAGTTTTTTGCTCATTTATGTCAACTAAGTATTGCTCTACATCTTGCGCGGTTAAGTCCGCAAACTGCTCAGGGTCTGTTTCTCTGTAGTATGAGGCTACTTCTTCTGGCTTCGCCCGACCCGTATTCAGTAAGTTAACAACAAGGTCAACTTCAGTAAGTCCCTCGTTCGCAGGAGCTAAACGTGCTGCCATTTCTGCTGGAGTTTCATAACCACCACGTAGTAGTTCTTCTACAACGTCCATACCTTCAGTACCCTGCCTGCTTGCTACATCACTAATACCGGCTTTATCCGAAGTAACTAACTCTGCAATGGCGTCAAAGTCTCCACTGTCAATTGTTTCGTTAACCGCATTCTGAGCCACAGTGTCCTTGTAGTTACTATATCCAGATTGGACTTCGTCTGGAGAGATACCGTATAACTTGGCAACATTGTTTACTGAAACGTCACCGGACTCTAACAAGCCTGCTATTGTACCCTGCTGATCTAAGCTCAAACCGTTAGCAGAATCTAAGCCGGTAATAGTACCAGCCCCTTCAATAGCACGTTGTAGAGCATCAGCGTCTACCCCAAAAGTATCCGCTAAATACTGGGTTTCTAACCCACTAGCGCCAAGTTTGTTTAGCTGGTCAAAAGTAAGCTCTTGTTGCCCTTCAGTTAAACCCAGGTCTTTTATTAAATCAGTACGGGTGTTGTAGTCGGTAAGAGCTGTGTTTACGTCGTCCGTATCAATGCCAAAAAACTTACCAACCTGACCCGCATCGGTGTAGTCTTTATTCATAAGATCTGCAACACGCCCTATTTCTGTTTCGTCAAACCCATCGCTAGCGTCAATACCTTGGAACAAAGACTCTAAAGTGACGGTTGTGTCGTCTGTAACGGCTGTGTCGTCTGTAACGGCTGTGTCGTCTGTAGCGGCTATGTCGTCTGTACCGGTTGTGTCAGTAGTCGCTTGTTCCGCCGCCGCTTGTTCTGCTGCTGTTGTTTCGCGTTGAGTTGCCGCTCCACCTAATAGACTTTCAAAAAGCGCTTGGTCGTCTATAGCGGCTTGGTTTTGGGCAGCTATTTGCTCGGCGGTAATACCCATAAAAGGCGTGGCAGTATCTTGAGTAAATTGCGTATCGGTAAAATACCTACGCCCTGCCATACCGGGCCTACGAGGGGCAACTTCTCCAGTGGGCGTAGTATAAGTAGAAGCAAAAGCGTTAGGGGCTAGTTCCCTAGTAGCAGTGTAGTTAGGTATCCCACCCGTGTAGCCCACAGGAGGTTGCTGGCCGCCCGTACCAAGGAATTTAGCTATCCCACTGGAATCATTAGGGTTTATTAAGCCGTAGAGTGCGCCAGCAACGCCTACGTCTTGGGCTATGTTGCCTAAATCAAGGCCGTCAGCACCCATATAACGCTCTTTAATTTTGTCTGTAAACCAAGACATAGCTAGCGACCCCCTATAATTCTTAATAATTCGTCATTTAAATCAGTGGGTTGTACTATACCACCACCGTACATAAGGGCGCTATCTACTGCGTCAGCTTGTTTGTTTTTCTTTTTACCCAGCATACGTTCCATATTTTCAGCAAAAGACAGGCTTGGGTCGTACATAAGTGCTATATCAGCAACACCGGCTTGTTCCGTAGCTACACCGCGCATACCGCCCGTAGGGCTAGCACTTGGTTGAGGTAGGCCGCTACCACCACCGCCACCGCCACCGCCACCACCACCACCGGGAATTTTATCCGCAGGAGTAACAGTAGAAGCAGGAGTGGTGGTAGAAGTAGGTACTCGCTCTGTTTCTAGCGGGTCAAATTCAGGCAGCGTAAGTGTCCTGTCGCTAGGCAAACTTAGTGTAGGGAAATCAGGCAGCGTAAGTGTCGGAGTTCTATTCGTTGGAGACTCGGGTAGCTTTAGTGTTGGGGTTTTATCGCTAAGGCTGAAACCTGCGCCTTTGTCTTTAGGCAGCCCCGCAGCACCCGCAGGTATTTTATTCGGGTCTATAATTACTCCGGTATCTACGCCTGTCTTGTTAGTATTGTCCTTATCGTTGGTCAAACTACTAGCCGCATTTCCCCCAGTTAGTACCTTTCCCCCTGCACCGATAACGTCATATATATCAAGGTCGCCTGTTCTTATACCGCCAATTATGTCAGCGATGCCGTAAGGGTCATTAGCATTAACACCTACCTGAGTACCGCCAGAGGTTTGCCCAGTAATGATAGGAGTTTTTTTACCGCTCTCGTCAAATACAAACGTAATGCCCGGCTTAGGTAAATTTAGTAGGGCACTGGATAGCGCTTTATCTGCACCAATAAGACTAGCTAGCCCTTCCGCACCAAGACCAAAAAGCTCAGAACCCTTTTCAATACCCTGATCTATAGCCCCGGATATACTAGGCCCCATAACATCGGAAATACCGCTTGCGGTATCTATACCTTCTTGAAAATAATAGTTTGTGGCGCTTTCTATTGTGCTGCGTGGGACATCTAGCTCAACAAGTTTGGCTTTTGTACCGTCTAATATTTGTTTGGCTTCGCTTTGAGTAACACCATAATCGTTAGGGTTCATGTAGCGGGCTACTGCGTCTACATACTCTTGGGCGGCATATTCTTGTAGTTCTTTTTTAGTGGGAAACTCTGGCGTAGGGACACTGCTATTAACACCCAGCATCCTGAATAGCTCTTCGTCTTCAGCGTCTTCTTTAGCGTCTAAGTTTACTAGGTCTTGGAAGAATGTAGAGTTGCCCCCCACCCCCGCTCCGCGTATCCCACCACCACCGAGTCCGGCAGCCGCATTGCCATACAAGCCCCCAGAAAAAGTTTCCGGTTTTTTATCCTTTATTAAAATCTCTGTTATGTCACCCATATCTAACCTACGGAGGTGTTGGGCGCGTTTCAGGTAGCGCCGAAATAAAGTTAATTGTTACTACAGCAGATGTTACGCCCGGATGCGGGGTTGCGGGGGCTACGGCCTCTAAAGTAACGTTTGTATCGTCTGCTGCTAACTGCATCTCAACGTACTCGCCCGCTGCCAAATCCAAGTTGAAGTTCCAGATTATTTCCTTTATATCCCCGGAACCCGCCAACGAAAATTCTCTTGCTGTGTAACCCAAGTCAGTACCGTTTCTTGAAATCCAAAGGAATACGTTTTTGTTAGAACCCGAACCGCTAGATATTTGCCCGATAAACTGAAAGTTATAAACCCCATCGTATACGGCAGTTATCTCGCTGTTCGTACCCCCATTTAACACAAACCCGCTTTCCAAGTATGTCTGGTTAAACGTAACCGGCTGTGCCGTGTCTGCTACCGCTATGGACTGGTCTACTGTGGAGAAGTATAACGCATTGGGCACGTCAATGAACCGGCCCCCTAACTCCCCAAATACGCTGTTTACTGCGTTAGCTAGCAGGTTAAAAAACAGACGCAAGATGTTGTTCAGGTCGTCCAGATACTGCTTAAGCGGACTCTCCTTGGGTATCGGAAGCGCGGGCGGTTGAACTTTCTGTACTAGCCGCTTAGCCACTAGCCTCTCCTACCGTCGGGCCGCATATCCAGACGGGGTATACCTAGCTTCCAAGCCACACCTAACTCAGTAGACTCAATCTTAAACGCCATCTGCCTACCACGTACTCGCACAAAGACCTGCCCTGTAAACTGCTCAATAGGCACTGTAGCCGAGCGAGTTACCGTAGCGCTGCTGTTACCCCCTTCCGATAGCGGGTTGTTGTACCCAGAACCGGAGTTCTCCAACGGAGATAGAGTCATAGTAGCCGAAGGATTATCAGCGGTAGACCCGTCAAACGTTACGTCAGGTAACATTCTTTTAACAAACATAAACTTATCGCCGTCGTCCAAGTCAAACTCAGAGGATACTAGCGTAGCTGTAATCGGGAATGTAGTCGTAGTTTCTTGGCAATCGTAGCCCACTTCGTGAGTAACCAAGTTGTTGCTGTACGTAGCCGCCATGGGGTTTTCTCTCAGATCAGCGTCGATCCAAGCACTGCGCGATAGAGTGCCGTAATACCAAATGTCTTGCAGGTAGTTATAGACCACGTAGCGGTCGTTCTGGGTAGAGTTTTCAGAGCAGTAGAACCACCAAATCTCGTCGAACCGCTCGTTAGTACCTGCAACTACTTGGTCATACTGAGAGTAGTTAAAGTCGTTAAACACATAACTGCGCACCGCACAAGGCAGCGTCTTAACCGTACCGTCGTAGAGATAAAACTTATCGGTACCCATCCAGTAAGCGATGTTGCCGGAATATACCGCCGCGTTAGGACTTGCTATGGTGATGTTGTCACCAAGTAGCTGCGCACCCCAAACCTCTGGAGCACCTAAGTACTGCAAACCGTAAACAGCGGTATCAGTCCAAACCAGAACTTCCTGACGGGCTTGGATAGCGGTAATAATTTCACTGCCTCGGGAGAGGCGCAAGCTACCTGCTTGGTTAGTGGCTTCAGGCGTCCAGTTAGCTACGTCTTCTTGGTCAGACCAACGGATAAGCATAGGATCAAGCACGCTAGTACCCAGATCGTTCGCACCAAAGCAAAACGCAAACCGGAAGATGTCCGACACGAATGCCTTGTTAACTATAGTAGGAACGTCTGACGCACCGCCAAGCGAAGACACATAGACCGCACGGGTAGTAACCCCGTTGCTTGCATCCCAGTAGAAAAGTTCCCCGCCACGGTAAGTAAAGAACAGGTCCTCACCGAAGTTAGCCTGACTCCACAAACGAATAGGAGACACGGTCGTATCGCCAAGCCCCCAAGTTCCTGCACCCCAAGTACCAGCAGACCAACCAGAAAAAGGGACAGCAATCTCGTTACCTACAGGGATTTGATAGGCCCCTACGGTGCTAGCCCCGCCATTACCTGTGTCAGATGCGTTAGCAGAAACAGCGGCTAGTATAGTGTAATTGTCGTCGTCTATGACGCTAAAGACTTGGTACTCTTGGTTAAGCACGTCAGCAGTAATGTTACCGCCTAGAGAAACTGCACCGGAAAACGTAACAAAATCATTAACTAAGGCGCCATGATCTACGTCGGTTACTTGTAAAAGAGGAAGGCCCGTAGAAGCGGTAAAAGTAACATCGCCTGCGGCTGTAGTTAAACGAATAGGCGTAATGTCTAAGTAAGCCCCACCACGCTCGATGTAATACTTGAGGTTAGTGCCTACAGAAACAAGATTCTGCCCTTGGAGAGTAACCCAGTTGAGCATAGAGCGGCATACGCCAAGAAAAGTTTGGTTAGATAGGCGCACCCACCCACCGATCTTCTGAGGCATACCCCGTCTGAACCGCACTTTGTTGGTCTCGTACCAACCGCCTTCGGCTGCGTAGCGCGTATTCTCGCGGTCAACTCCGGGCTTAAACTGTAGTTTCTGTAAGGGCATCAGTAGGTCCACATAACAAGGGTGCTTGGGCGGGTGTCAACGTGTACGAAGGTCTTAGCCACTCCAATACCGTTAAAGCCCAATTCTAACGCATGTTTAACCACTAATGCGCGTTGTGCCCCGTTAGCTACCTTTATATCGGCGGCTATGCCTTGGGCGTGTACACCGGGCTTCGTTTTACGTGCTTCTTCTGGGTGACTGGGGTCTCGGTACCCACTGGTTATAACAAACGGAAACCCGCACAGACCACGCAACTCGTCTAGCTTGAATATAAGGTCTTGCTCAATAAAGTTCTTACCTGTATGCGTACAAGCAAACTCACTAACCGAGAAGTACTTAAACTTGCCCACGGCAATCCCTTATTTAGGGGCGTTAACAGTCTCTTTGACTGTCTCGTTAATCTTGTCGTCAATAAAGCTATCTACCTTCTCGATGGCGTCGCCGCCAATATCGGCATACTTAGCGGCAGTAATAACCGCTTGCTTTACCGCTGCAAACTTATCTGAACCCCTGCCGCTTTCGGGCATTTGCTCTTCTGCTTGGAGGACCAAGTCTTTTACCGACGTAACAAGGAAAAGAACAAACCTAGCAATTTCAAAGGCAATCTTTAATTTACCCATTATACTTTACACTCCATAGTTAGCAGGATGGCTTCAACGCCATAAATGTTAGGCACCGTATGTACCCAGTGAGGATTGACCATAACGGGCTTAACCCCGAGACTGCAACCCGATTTTCTTAGATGTTGATAATGTGAGCACCCAGTTGACAGCAGCAAGCACGCCAATAGCAACAGAGTCCACAGTAGCCTCGTCAATGGGGATGGCATAGCCGAAAGCCTCCGCAGCCTGTATCGCCGCCCAAACCGCGCCAGTGAGCATAGTAGCCGTAATCTGCCTTGCTTTCCACTTAGCGGGGTCGGATACTACCTTGCCTTTTTGCAGTAGGGTGTACGCCGCTTTGGCTTTTTTAAGCATAGCTAGTTTTTCCCCGTAAATTTAAAGTACGAACCCGCAATAAGTGCGCCGAGGAATAAAGTAGTAAACGTCTGGACTAATGTCCTACCCGCAGTACGTTTGGCCGAGCGCCAAGAGTCTAGAAGGTCGCGTATCTCACGCATGTCATGAACAGCGTCGTCGTCTTGTAAACCCACGTCACGTAAGGCTTTTTTAGCCCCCGCTTCCGCAGCACGCTGTATCATCGCTTCTAGCTCTAACTCGGTCATCTCATGGGTACTCCTACCGCTTAACTATTACGGTGCTACAGGCCAAGTAACTTCGTTTGGAAACCCTGCCTGCTCGGTGATGTCCCTAAGCGCTTGGCGGTAGTCTAACCACACCTGCGGTACTTGAATACCTAAGCTATCTTGGGCGTTCTGATCTACTGCTTTTACAGTCACCCAATCAGTTTCAGCTAGTAGCTTGTCGCGTTTGGTTCTAATTGCTTCCGCTGCGCGGGCGTCTGCGCCTGCTTCGTATTCGGCTACCTGTGCGTCCCACTCTGCTTCTTCTTCAGGACTAAAGGGGACGTTGCCTTCTGGTGTTGCGTGATAACGTGTCATGGTCTAGTCCTATGAATTTTTAACGCCGTAAAGTGTGAGTTTACTGCCTGCGGCAAAGTTGTATCCGTTAGTGGTCGCAATTTGGATGCCTCCAATACTCCCAATTCCTGCATCATACGAACTGGTATGGAACCACTGCTGAGTCGCAACGCCCGTTGACGTAAAACTTCCGCCCCTACTAATCATTGGGAACCCCGTTGATTGGTGGTATATATCCATCTGGAGGTAAGCTTCGTAATTTGTAAAATAATTAACACCGGAGAGTAAGCCGTAAGCCAGATTGGCGTAAATGCTATTGGCTAAGCTAGTGTCAACCCAAAAATAACTCCCATCGTAGTTGCTTGCTGTTTGGTTTGACCCCCCACTACGGTAGTTAAACTTAATTTGAGTTGACCCACCGCCCGTATTTTTAAGGTCTTTCGCCTCAAGTATTAGGTAGTCGTATGTAGAGCTACCAAACGCAGCGTTGTCTATGGTTATTGTCGCCGCAGCAGAGCCAAGGGTCACGGACGTTATATATATCCTAGTTCCCCCACCGGCAGAAGGTGCGGTTGATTGCCACGTTGAGCCGTTAGAGGTGAGGACGTTACCCGAGGTGCCGGGGGCTACTGTTTGTGGTGCAGAGGTTCCGTTGCCTAGCAAGACGTTATTAGACGTAAGTGATGTAGCACCTGTGCCGCCCCTAGCTACAGACAAAGTGCCCGTAGTTCCCGCAATAATGGGTAGGCCACTAGCGTTTGTCAGGGTAGCCGCTGAAGGCGTGCCAAGATTAGGTGTAGTTAGCGTGGGGCTAGTGCTTAAAACAACCGAACCCGTTCCGGTGGACGAGGTGACGCCTGTGCCGCCGTTAGCAACAGCCAGAGTTCCAGTTAGGGTAATGGTTCCCGAATCAGTAATCGGACCGCCGGTAGTAGTCAAACCTGTAGTGCCCCCAGAAACATCAACTGAGGTTACCGACCCTGCGGAGCCGCTAGTGTACTCTAAGGCTGTCCCTGCTCCGTTTACGGCAAGCACTTGGTTTGCACTACCCAAAGCCGTTAAGCCTGTACCGCCGTTAGCGACAGCCAAAGTACCCGCAAGAGTAATTGTGCCAGAAGTAGTGACAGGACCGCCTGACGCAGTAAGGCCCGTAGTCCCGCCCGAGACATCAACGCTAGTAACCGTACCACCTGCGGCTGTAGAAGAGAGAGTAGTGCCTGAAATCTCAAGCCCAGAACCTACAGTAAGGAACGAAGTTGATCCGGCAGAGTCGTCCCAAAAGAATATGCGGTCTGCATCGGGGTCAGTAAGTGATGCGCCAGTACCGCCGTTAGCAAGAGGGAGGTTGCCAGTAACCTGAGACGTAAGGTCTATGTCTGATAAAGAACCCCCAAGAGTTAGATTACCTGAAGTAGTCACAGTGCCAGACAGAGTAAGACCCTGAACCGTACCGGTTCCCCCAACACTTGTTACCGTACCGCCAATTTCGGTGGGGTTAGCATTAAGTACTGCTGCGCCTGCTCCCGCACCGTCAGTGACGACCATAACCTTAGAGCCGTTGGGTACGTTTACCGTAGCGCCAGAACCCTGCTTTATCGTAATAATCTGGCTGCCTGAAGTGGCGTTCTCGATCATCCACACTTTAGAGACGGTGTTTGGACCAAGGGTAATCTCACGAGTAGTTGTCAGGGAGACAGCAGAGGTAATTTTCAGGTAGAACGAGCGGGTGCTGTCCGCCGTGGCGTCGGGCATAGTAAAGGTTTCATTGGCGTCAGCCGCCATTTCCTTTGTGCCGTAGCTAAAACCGTCGGTAATTAGTTCGAGGTTAGTATTAGTACTGGTGCCCCAAGTGCCGTCTTCATCACCCGTGGTGATTTCTTTTAGCCGTAAATTATTTATATAAGTAGCCATTGGGGCACTCCAGTTATACTAATGTGCTTCCGCCAGCGGGCGGCACGCTTGTCGCGTAAATCTTTGTATTCTGACGTAAGTTTAGTGCTTCGCCGCAGTCTGAACAAGTATCCGCAGCTAATTCTGCCTCGTTTACGTCATACCCGCAGTTCCCGCACAACACTTCAATTTCATGCTTAGGGTCTATTGTATCACCTAAGTCTACCGCTTCGTTTACTGTTTTCACGCTGCTATCTCCGTCCAATTTGGTGTTTGACTATCGTCTACGTCTACCCATCCGGCATTCTGGTCGGGGACTATTTCTCCCCATACTAACACATTCCCTACTATACCCGTGGCCTGTACGCCAATGGCGTATACCGTAGCCGTGCCTGTTTCTGTTGTTTCGCCTAGTGCCGTGGTGCCTTGAACGCCTGCGACGGTTACGTCCGCATTGGCTTTTGCTACTACCGTGCCCAGTGCTGTAGTGCCTTGGAGGCCCGTGACGTTTAGAGTGTTGCTTGTTTGGGTGGTTACTGTGCCCAGTTCAGTAGTGCCCTGTACGCCAATGGCGTATACCGTGGCTGTACCAATGACGGTCTCTTCACCAAGGGCCGTGGTTCCCACCACTCCAGTAACGGCAACAAGCGCGCTAGCTTGGGCTACCACGGTACCTACTTCGCCAGTGGCTGCATTACCCAGAGCTTCAATAGCGCCATCGGCTTCGACCGCGACGTTACCAAGGACTGTAGTGCCTTCGACGCCTACCGCGTTTACTAATACCCCAGTGCCTTCAATGACGGTTTCTTCGCCAAGGACCGTGGTGCCTTCAACGCCTGTCACATTAACTATTGCAGTGGCGACAACACCTGCGGTGCCTATCTCTCCAGTACCCTCTACACCTGTGACTTCAGCTCGGGTAGTCAGGTCAACAACAACTGCGCCGAGATTACCTGTAGCGGAAACTCCGGTGACATCTACAAGAGCGTTGGCTTCTACTGAAACAGCGCCTAGCGCCGTGGTGCCTTGTACTCCGGTAACCGAAAGTATCTGATCGGTATTAACTTCAACAGAGCCAACAGCACCAGAAGCCTGAACCCCTGTTGCTTGAACATTAGTCCCCGTAAGCGCAACTACCGTACCAAGAGCCGTGGTGCCCTGTACTCCAAGCACGGCTACGCTGACGTTAAGGTTTCCGTCGTCAGCAATAGGAGCCGAAGCTAAAGGGTAAAATCCTAACATTAGGGCACCTTAAAAGCGGGTTGGGGTTTGGCTAGGCTTTACCTGCCTCAATAGCTGCATTAACCGCAGTCATATCTTCGTCAGTCATTTTGTATTACTCCGGTTTAGTAGTTAGTTATTTCTTCCTTTACTACTTGTGTTAAACAACCCTAACCTTAAGATTATTAGCCGCCAGAGACTTGATATTCACCTTGTTCTGAGCAGGAGCATCAAAGTCATAGTCAGTACCTAAGACAGCGCCTTGGTTCTTTACAGCGCCATCGTAGTTAATTGACACACCATCAGAGGACGGTAGTGTTAATCCGTAATCCATGTTGAAGACAATAGCCAAGTCTAAGTCATTGCCTAAAGCAAAGTGATTAGGGTCTGTGACTGCTTCTAGCTGTGTCTTGTCCATCTGGTTTGGATAGGCTAGTTCTGAGGCTGTGATGTATTGGAACACGTTGTCTGTAGGAGAATAACTTACAACATACATTACAGTTCCATCTGGTTTAAAAAATAAGCCGCTAGGGCCTGATGCTACAGAAAGAACACTAAAATTTATGTTGTCAAAGGAAGCTGTTGATACATCCCAAGCAGTTGATAGAGAGTATTGATTTACATCATCACCTGAGTAACCAATAATGTACATCTTAGTTCCATCTGGTTTAAAGAATAATCCTGTCGGAGCTGCTTCTTGTGATGCAACACTAAAACTTACTGAATCATAAGATGCTGTAGAAATATCCCAAACAGTTGATAATGTATATTGATATACGGTGTCGTTTTGAATTCCCACAACATACATCTTAGTGCCGTCAGGTTTAAAGAATAAATCTCTAGGGGCGGTTTCTTGACTTGCAACACTAAAAGTTATCGAATCAAAAGACGCAGTTGATAAATCCCATGCTGTAGATAGTGAGTATTGATTAACATCATCGCCATTAAAACCAGTAATGTACATTTTTGTTCCATCTGGTTTAAAGAATAATCCTGTCGGGTCTGTTTCTTGCGAACCAACATTAAAAGTTACTGAGTCAAATGAAGCACTCGTAACATCCCAAGCAGTAGATAGTGTGTATTGATTTACATCGTTTCCTGCATCACCTATTACATACATTTTAGTTCCGTCTGTCTTAAAGAATAAAGCTGATGGGCTTGTATCTTCAGAAGCAACACTAAACGAACCCGCTAAAACACCACCTGCAACATTGTATCCAGTAGCGCCATCAGCAACACCTACAGCTTCCATAGACTCTTCTATCGCAGCTAACTCTGTATTCGTAGTTGCGTTAATCCAAGACTCTGAAGTGTATGTTCCACTAGCGTTGTACTGCCAAGTCCCTGCGTTGTTTCTAACAATGTCTCTCTCGCCGTCTGTGTTATCAACAACAGTCCAAGTAGTTCTATCGTCTGTAGAAACAGCGTAGTAAACATTACCTGTACCTGCTACCTGATCTGCTGTCATTGAGTTCAGGTCAGTCCAGTTAGTAGTGTTGGTTGACGTTGTTGTTACTGCTGCGTGATAGCCTGTAGAGTAACGCGAGTTGGTTGCTGTGAATTGTATCATCGTTAAATCAAGAACATACAAGTTAGCGCCTATATCATCAAAGACTAAGCCTCTTGGATTAGTTGTTCCTGTTAATAAAATTACTGAGTCATAAGATGCAGTAGATAAATCCCACGCAGTTGATAAGGAGTATTGGTATACAGTGTCGTTAGTTGACCCTACAACATACATCTTAGTGCCGTCAGATTTAAAGGTAAGTCCGTTTGGCTGATTTTCTTGAGTAACAATACTAAAAACTACGGAATCATAAGAAGCCGTTGATAAATCCCATGCAGTTGACAATGAATACTGGTTAACTTCGTCAGCAGCCGCGCCTAAAACATACATTTTAGTGCCGTCAGGCTTAAAAAATAAATCTGTTGGAATACCATCTTCCGAGTTTACATTTATACTTACAGAGTCATAAGAGGCCGTTGAAATGTCGTAAGCTGTCGATAAAGAGTATTGATGTACGCTATCGCTACTAGAGCCAACAATGTACATCTTAGTGCCGTCAGCTTTAAATTGTATTCCTGTCGGAATTGCTTCTTGAGAAGCAACACTAAACGTCACGCCTGTAAAATACATTGTAGAAATATCGTAAGGAGTTGGAAGAACCCATTCTTGAACAGCGTCTTGCAATTGTCCAATTATAAATAACTTAGTACCGTCATTATTAAATGCTAAACCTTCTGGAACTGAATCAAAACCATTAACAATTTTAGTCGCTTTACTAACAGCATTAGCAATGTCATATGTAGTAGTGATATACCCGCTTAACTCCAAATCATCGTCTGAAGAATTGTACAAGATGCTGTACATATTCCAGTTGCCAGAGGCTACTTGTGTAGTAGAAGACGGCGCTGTGATTTCTTGATACTGACCTGCAATGCTAGATAAAACAAACACGCCTGAGTTGGCTTCTATTGTCTTTCCAATATCTGTTGTGTCAAAACTGCCAGAGCCTAAAGTAAAGATGTCTTCTTCTACTACAGAATATTGATATATTGTGTTTGTTGTATCGCCTACTATGTATATTTTTGTGTTGTCTGCGCTGAAGGTTAATCCCTGTGGCCTTGTATCTTGATTTCGTACAGAAAAACCTACGCCCAAGTAATAAGCCGTTGAAAGATCATAAGCGGTAGATAATTGATATTGAAACACTGTATCAGAGCTGTTTCCACAAATGTATATATTTGTTCCAGTAGAATCAAAGACAAGCGCTTGAGGATCGGATTCTTGATTTATAACGTACAGACGCACATCATCATAAGATGTCGTAGATACATCCCATGCTGTTGATAATGAGTATTGACGTATATCACGTTGGAAGCCATCTATAACGTACATCTTTGTTCCATCTGGCTTAAACACCAAGCCTGACGGCGTTAGCTGAGACGCAAGAGTAGTGCTTACTGAATCGTAAGACGCTGTAGATAAGTCCCAAGCTGTAGACAATGAGTATTGATGTACTTTATCTATGCTTGTTCCAACAATATACATTTTAGTGCCATCGGGTTTAAAGAATAATCCTGTTGGAATAGTTTCTTGACTAAACACACTAAAACTTACTGAATCGTAAGACGAAGTTGACACATCCCATGCAGTAGACAAAGAGTATTGATATATAGAGTCATTTTGAGAATCAATAACATACATCTTTGTGCCGTCAGATTTAAATTGAGCCTCCTGTGGAACTGTCGCTTGACTAGAAACACTAAAACTTACGTCATCGTAAGTACCACCAACAACAGCGTCAGCAACAAAATCCAACGTAGTAGCATAAGCACTATCAGTTCTAGTGTAGTTTTCTGAGCTTGAGCTGACATCCCACTGGTTATTAGTAATGTTGGTCTGAGGGACTTCCTTCGTAACACTGACCACAGGAGATAGTACGTTACTAGATAGAGTGATTTCGTACTCTTCGTCCTCTGTAAATGTTTTGGTGAGTGTTGCAAGGGTCGGGTCTGTATCAGCGGGAGTAGCTGATTCCCATGTTGTGCCGTTAGAGGTTAAGACGTTGCCTGACGTACTTGGTGCTATATACCCAAGAAGGTCTTCCGCAGCGGCAGTGACAAACACCGCAGCATTGCCGGAAAGATTTAAAAGAGACCCCGTACTACTTTCATCAAGCGTTCGGCTAAGCGTGGTCCCAGACGACGTGTAAGTGCCTGTACCTATCTCCCACGCAGCACCATCCTCTATCGTATACCTAACGACATCGGCATTTGATACACCCGAGGCTGCAAAAGTCTGGAACCCAGTTACGGCGGAGCCTAGCGTTATAGTGCCAGTCCCCGTCGTAGCGGTGCCCATTTTAGCTCTGTTTACTAAAGTCACCATTATTGAAACCTTTTGGCCTTGGGTCTAGTTAACGCTGACACTAAACTTTCCCCTTTTTGTAAGCGTCTGTGAACAGAAGCGATTGCTATGCTATATACCTTACACCATTCGCTAAACAGCTTAGTTTCCCCGTTTATCTCGACCTTTACGATTTGCCGACTATTTCTACGTTGTGTAGTCCTGTCCGCCCATCGTACGTTGTTCGGGGTGTAGTTGCCTTCATTGTCAATGCGGTCTAAAGTAGCCCCGACAAAAGGTTTTTCCCCAACGTCGTTTAAAAAGCTAGGAAACTCTTTCCACGTTGGGTGGTAAGTTATCCCTCTTCCGCCATAGTTATGATATGCCGGATGTTTTTCGTTCTTGCAGCGCGCTTTCATGTTGCACCACGTTGCGTATAAAGGGTGGTAACGGTGTCCGTGTCTCATCAAGGCTTCTCCCAATAAAACAAAGACTATATATCTAATCACCCTTAAACGCAATTCGCTAAATAGCTAAATACACTAAGCTATTCTTAAAATAGCGTTGCTCGCATCAGCAGCAGGGAACACAATAGTAAAGTCACCCGCAGTTGAAGTCTTGTCAGAGCCAAAATCCAGTACCGCAACAGCAGGGTTAGTGCCGCCAGACTTATAGATCAAAGCGCCGCGAGCAGTAATAGTCGCTGAAGACCACGTAGTATCCGCAAAGTCCAAGAACGCTGTAGTGCCTGTAGACGTAGCGACTTGGGAAATAGTGAGTGTATTCCCGCCCGCCGTGTAGCCAGTGCCTGAGACTTCGTTGGTTGTGCTATACGCCGTAGTGGCCGCACTTAGCGTAGCTGCTGAAGTGAACAAAGCGATCTTAAATGTATCTGCTGTACCGCTGCTGAAATCAAAGTCTCCACCAAGGATTTCAACTTTGAATGATGTTGCCATAGCTTGTGTGATAGCCATTTTACTTTCCTCTTAAATTAACGCGGGGTTATACGGAGTTGACCAGAGCGGTACATATCTTCCCGCATCTTGCCGTCCCCTAAGTTTTTGAGTAGCGCCATAGCGTCTACGTACATGCTCTGATAGAGCTGAACCATATCAGGCTCGCCCTTAATAAAGCGTATTGCCTCAACCAAAGCACCATTTAACAGCGCAGAATCAAACTCCTCGCCAAGCCACGTAGTACCCGCAGTAACAATAGACTCGGGGTAATAGCCGTAGTGTAACTCAACTTCGTACGAAGCATCTGGTGTTGGGCCTATGATAAACGCTGTATCGTCAAAAAGGCCGTAATGTCTAGGCGTGCCAGTACTTGAAGGTCCGGGGTAAGCCTCGCGGATGAAGTTAACATCCTTATTCAGCAAGTACTCGTAGTTGCCATCACCGTCAATAACCGCTAAAGAAAAAGGGTAAAGAAAGTCTGTCGGGAACACCAAGTACTTATTGCTAGCCGTCAGGTTACCTGTCTGGTTACGACGCAAAGCCGGTATCTGAACAGTGTTGTAAATCTTCTGCTCAGCCTGATCCGTAAACATAGCAAGCTGCTCATCGGTAAACGACTGCTCGCATATATCTTCTATGTTCGTTTTAAGCTCGGTGTAATTCACCTGCTACTCCTTAACCCATTGGGCCTCGGGCCATAGTACCTTTAGTCGCTGCGCCTACACCGCGAACCTTAACGCCGCTAGTCTTCATATCTTTAGGCGGTTGGTTGCAGCAGTCAGCTACTTTATACATAACAGGCTCGTTAGGGAACTCTATTACCTTCGGGGCCTTCACGTTTGATCTTGACTTCATTTTCATTTTGATCTCCTAGCTCGTAGTTACTGTTACGGTCCCTACGGCGCCTCTTCCTTCCAAATTGTCTGGGGTAAGTCCAAAAGGATCGTTTAGTCCTACTGGGTCCCATCCCCATTGAATGTCCCTGCTGCTTACCAACTCCGCAGAGTCTGGTCGTGGGTTTCGTAGTGCTTGGGGGTCTTCAACTGGAAACTCCCCTAATCTGTTCTGTGGCTGATCCGGTTCCCAACACTCAGGGCATGCCTTAATGTTAGTCTTATTTCCCTTAACAATCAGCTCTTTAAGCTCTCGTAACTTGTATTGAAAGCCACATACGTCGCATATTGCGATTGCTTTTTGCCCAGACGCATACTTGTAGCTCATGTCTACCTCACGCCATAAATACGCGGCACCAAGCTAAGTGTGGCTTTCTCACGGTCTTCACCCGCAGCTAACTCAAACTGGCGCTCGTACTCGGTCTGGAGCATAGGAATACGGGGCATTAAATCTGGGTCTTTCTGGGCTATGTAATAAGCCAATCCTGCAACGAGGCAGGGCAAGAACCGGAAGTTAACGTCTGCTGTGTTTACCCCTGTACCGGCATCTTCAATACGACGCATACGCCAATACTTAAGCACGTAGTAAGGCTCTGCTAGGGTACCTTGGTCTGGCACAGGCCACACAGTAACTGAGGGGTTAACTTGCCCACGGTCTATGTACATCTGAATAGGGCGGCCTTGGTTTAGCTTGTTAGGAATACTGGAGTAGGTAGAGACGCTGATACGTGTGATGTTCAGGTCAGACTGGGTGCTAATGTTGCCATTGCCCGTACGCACTACGTGTTCTAGTAAATCTATAGTATCTGCCGGAAGGTCGTAAGTGGCTGTGCCTTGAGCGAGGTTTAACGTCCCCTCTTCAATAGTCCACATGTTAATGCCACGGTTCTGCCACTCGATAGTCAGCAGGTTCATGGAACGACGAGCAGTACGCAGGTCATAACCAGAACGCATTTCTCTACCGGCACGTTCCCACGCTTCTTCCGCAATCTCGGTGAAGTCCATGTTGAACGCTGTAGTGCCAGAAGTTGCCATTATTTCTTCTTCCTTTTAAGCGGGGCTACACGCTTGGGTTTTCCTGCCGGTTGCCCTAGGCGCTTCTTCTGCGCTACTCGGGACTTCTTTTCTGCCGCTGTCATTTCACCAGAGGTCTTAGGCGTTTTACTGGAGACACGCTTGGTTGGTCTACAGTACGGGGTTCCCCGTTTCTCGCCTTCTTTGCGGCCACAGGCTTTGCCTGTACGGACA
>Ga0070745_1000538_pt1 | contig 22747 bp, 29 predicted proteins | sample VirMetDEL_Mar_4_FD_77438 | JGI IMG/M metagenome (GOLD analysis project Ga0070745, IMG submission 77438) | Aqueous microbial communities from the Delaware River and Bay under freshwater to marine salinity gradient to study organic matter... | ecosystem: Environmental > Aquatic > Marine > Coastal ...
ACTTTATTTACAGAACGTTTCCGCCCAACTGATCCTAAGGATTATATTGGAAACGAAGTGTTTAAAACAAGTTTAGACCAATGGATTAAACAGCAAGATATACCACATATTTTACTATACGGCCCAGCTGGTACTGGAAAAACTACTGCTGCTAAACTAATTGTAGCTAATCTAGATTGTGACCACATCTATATCAATTGTTCTGATGAAAATGGTATAGAAACAATTAGAGAAAAGGTAAAATCGTTCGCATCCGCCGCGACATTCCGCGCTTTAAAGGTGGTTATCATGGATGAAGCTGATTTTTTAACCATAAACGCACAAGCTGCTTTACGCAACGTTATTGAAACGTTTTCTAAAACAACTCGCTTTATATTTACTTGTAATTATGTTGAACGTGTAATTGATCCTATACAATCTAGAACATCAGTATTTGAAGTATTACCTCCATCTAAATCAGAAGTAGCAAAACGTTGTGTACAAATTTTAGATGAAGTTGCTTGTAATCGCTCAACTGATGATATAGTTGCTATTGTAAATAAAACCTATCCTGATATTCGTAAAACATTAAATTTACTACAATCTTGTATTATATCAGAACCTGCAGGTACATTTTTACAATTAAATAAAGAGATTGTTAACCAAAAACAATATACAGATCAAATCATTGATCTAATTAAATCTAATGATGGTAAAGCATTTAATCAAATACGACAATTAGTTGCTGATTCAAATATTAGAGATTATAACGAATTATATAGGGCCTTATTCGAAAACATAGATACATTTCATAATCCTGTGTTAGGTACAATTATCATTGCCGAATCACAGTATCAATCCGTAATGGCCCCGGATAAAGAGATTACCTTTATGTCTTGTATCGCTAATTTATTAAAACCATTCTAATGGAACAACCACAAATGAATTTGGATCTATCCAAAACAACAGCAATTGACACACCTTCAGGAGGTAAAATTTGGCAACAAGGAGTAATACTTAGAAAAGTATCTAAATTTGTCACAGGAACATCAGATGATGCTCTAGTCCCAATTCCAGTATTTTATGATCCAGAAACTAAAGAAATTTTAGACGAAACGATTCCACGTGAAATCCGAGAAGAATATAAATAATATATTTGGTTGGTTAGATGAAATAACCTATAATAAAAGGGAATGGTTCTTTTTCTCTCAACAAGAAAAGGATCTATTCAACCCTTTTATGGTTCATCGTTTTATATCGATGAAAGAGGAATATATTGATCTAGCAGATACAATACAAAAGTATGCTATAGATAAACGTCTTATATATCAATTTTATTGTTCTACTTTACCAAAAAAGAAAGAATTTTTTAGGTACATAAAATCTAAAAGTTATGTGCCTAATAAAGAACTCCTTATTATATTATCCAAATATTTTGAAATTAGTACTCGTGAAATTAAAGATAATTGGGAATTTTTTAAAGAAAGTGATTTAAAAAGTTTACTTTTACAGATAGGTATAGATGAAAAACAAATTAAAAAATTATTAAAATGACAAAAGAATTATACAAAATGTTAGAAACCTCTGCACAAGCAGATCGAGCTAAAGCACTATTATCTCTTGAGTTATTAGGTAATAATGCTGTTGGAATTGGGGATCATTCTACTGAAGATTTCTATAAAAATGCTGAAGAAGCCCTTGTAATGTTAGTAGATGCTGAAGATAGATTAAATACATTAAGTAAATATTTTTTTACTGTTAAAGAGGAACAATTAAATGGATAAGATCCCACCTTTTGCTGAAGAAATTAAAAATCTTAAATCTACACATAAAAAATTTATTAGTACGTATGAAAATTTTTTAAGCAAAAAAGAATGTAAACAATTTATTAAAATTTTTAATAAATCTAGAACTTATAATAGACAAGAATCAGAAGGTATAAGTCCTCTATTAAAAAAGGATGATGCTTTTAGTTATAGCCATAACCTGGATCTTTTAACTAAATCTGATCATGAACTGTTTAAAAATTTTCATCATCGCCTTGATTATCTTTTACATCAAGAATACCCAAAAATATATCCTGGAATAAAAAATATACCCCTTTATTTAGAAGGTATAAAAATCCAAAAAACAATCCCTGGAGGAGGGTATCATATATGGCACTCTGAACTTTCACCTAAAACCCCTTCTAGAGCTGTAGTATACACTGTGTATTTAAATAATATAAAGGAAGGAGGAGAAACTGAATTTCTTGACCATCATATGAGAGTATCCCCTAAAAAGGGTTTATTATGTTTATTTCCTGCTTCTTATACCCATTTACATAGAGGTAACCCTCCTTTAAATAAAGCAAAATACCTTATAACAGGATGGTTTAATATAAACCTACAAACAAAGCAAAGTATAGAAGAAGAAATAAAGCGTCTAGAATTAAGATTAAAAAATAAACAATATCAACAATAAATAAATGGGAGATTCAGTAAAAAAATATAAAGAAAGTAAAGAAGTAAAAATAACTCCTGAAAGTTACCCCAATTATACAGTAGTTGAACCTAAAGACAAACATGTCCAATCAGTAAAAAACAAATTTGAACAACGTTCTCAAACTGGTATTAAAAAATATAATACAACATTAGAACGTGAAGACTTAAATTTACAAGAGTGGCTAAACCATCTTCAAGAAGAATTGATGGATGCAACATTGTATATTGAACGATTAAAATCAGAGGTTGGAAATAAACTACGCTAAAGATAAGGTTGTATCATTCTCGCAATACTCTACTTTTAAGTCTTGCCCTCATAAGTGGTATTTGCAGTATGTAAAGGGTCATAGAGACGTTAAGCCAAATATGCATTTTGTTTTTGGAACTGCTATGCATGAGGCATTACAACATTACTTACAAACTATGTTTGATTCAACAGCAAAAACTGCTGATGAAATTAACTTAGAACAATTCTTTAAAGATAAAATGATTAAAGAATATAGTAAGTATAAGAAAAAACATGGTCATTTTGCTACACAAGAAGAACTACAAGAATTTTATTTTGATGGTGTTGCTATCTTAAATTGGTTTAAAAAGCATAAACGAGGACGTAGAATGTATTTTTCACCTCGTAGACAAGAGTTAAAAGGTATAGAAGTACCCTTAATTTTACAACCTATTAAAGAAAGACCTAATATTAAGTATATGGGTTATGTAGATTTAATTATCTATGATAAGCGAAGTGAAAAATATACTATATTTGATATTAAAACGTCTACTAAGGGATGGAGTAAATGGGAAAAAGGTGATGAAATAAAACATCAACAATTATATTTGTATAAACAATATTATTCTGAGTTGTTTAAGGTTCCCTTAAATAAAATAGAAGTAGAATTTTATATTGTAAAACGTAAAGTATTAGACTTTGATGATGAAAAGTTAATGTCACCTCATCAAGCTTACCGTGTTCAAAATTTTAAACCTGTAGATAATAAATTAAGATTAAAAAGAGCTAAAGAAGATTTTACAGAATTTATCCGTGAATGTTACACCCCAGAAGGCAATCCAATTGATAAAGAATTTGATAAAAAAATAGATAAACCTTGTGACTGGTGTGAGTTTGGAAAAGATAGAAAATTATGCGGAGCGGCGTTAGCACCTGAAGAAAAATTCTTTAGTTTTTAATAAAAAAAGAATATCGATATATTTATATACAAATAATATAACGTTATGAATAATAAAGAAAAGTTACAATTAACAAGTGTAAAGGTACACAGACACTTGTTCGATGATTTTAAAATTGAATGTGTTAAAACAAAATTCTCACTACAAAAACTTGCAGATCGGTCTCTTTATTTGTATCTTACAAGTGAAGAATTTAGAAAACAAATTCACAATCAAACAAATTTAAATTTAGATTAAATAAAGTTTATGAAAGAAGGTTATTTACCTAAAGAACAACGTAAAACCATATTGTTCTTATGTGATGATATTCGCATGCACTCAGGGGTTGCTACAATGGCAAGAGAAATAGTATTAGGTACTTCCCACCGTTATAATTGGATTAATATTGGTGCTGCTATTAATCACCCCGAAGTAGGGAAAAAGATTGATTTAAGTCAAGATTCCGGAAATAGAGCAGGGATTCCTGATGCTTCTGTATTTCTATATCCTCAAAATGGATATGGAGATTCTATGCTAATCAGACATATGCTTAAAACAGAAAAACCAGATGCTATACTTTTCTTTACGGATCCTAGATATTGGGAATGGTTATTTCAAATAGAAAATGAAATAAGAACCAAGATTCCTATGGTATACTTAAATATTTGGGATAACTACCCAGCTCCTATGTATAATAAGTCTTATTATGAATCATGTGATACATTGCTTGCTATTTCTAAACAAACTAAAAATATTAATGAAATAGTATTAGGAGATAAAGCTAAAGATAAAATTATAGAATACGTACCCCATGGTATTAATGAAGACCAATTTTTCCCGGTTCCCAAAGACCATGAACAATACCCAGAATTACTAAAAGCTAAAAAACAAGTTTTTGGTGATAAAGAATATGACCATGTATTTTTCTTTAATTCAAGAAATATTAGAAGAAAAAATGTTTCTGGTTTATTAGCAGCTTATAGTTTATTTAAAAATAAATTACCTGAAGATAAAAAAGATACAGTAGCTTTAGTATTACACACTCAACCTATAGATGATAATGGTACCGATTTATATGCTGTACGTGATTTATTTCTAGGAGAAGATCCAAGTGTAAGATTTTCTAATGGAAAACTATCCGTTCAAGCTATGAATTATTTGTATAATATAGCTGATACTACTGTATTACCCTCTAATGCTGAAGGATGGGGGTTAGCATTAACAGAATCAATGATGGCTGGTACCATGATTATGGCTACAGTTACAGGTGGTATGCAAGATCAAATGCGTTTTGAAGATGAAAACGGTAATTGGATAACATTTAATTCTGATTTTCCATCTAACCACAGAGGTACATATAAAAAACATGGTAAATGGGCTATACCTGTTTTTCCAAAAACTAGAGCAATAGTTGGTTCACCTAAAACTCCCTACATTTATGATGATCATGTTGATATAGAGGATTTAGCTGATGGGTTAATGACTTCTTTTAATATGTCTAAAAAAGAACTTAAAGAAAATGGACTAGCAGGACGTGAATGGGTTACATCAGATGAATCAATGGCTTCATCAAGAAAGATGAATGAAAATATGATAAAATACCTTGATCAGTCTATAAATGAATTTAAACCTCGTAGAAATTTTAACTTTATAAAAGTTGATAATAATCTACCAGTTAAAGAATTACGTCACAAGTTAATATATTAGTTATGAGTAAACCTTTTGTAGTAGTAAGTTGTCCTATTGACACATATAGTGGTTATGGGAGTAGAAGTCGCGATGTAGTTCGGGCAATAATGAAATCTGAAAAATATGATGTAAAAATTATATCTCAAAGATGGGGTAATACCCCTTATGGTTTTTTAAATGAAAACAATCCTGAAGACAAAAAACTTCTAGATGCTATAATCCCACCACAATTACAAAGACAACCTGATGTTTGGATAATGATCTCAGTCCCTGATGAATTTCAAAAAATAGGTAAATTTAATATTGGTATTACAGCCGGCATTGAAACTGATATTTGTGATGCTAGATTTTTAGAGGGGTGTAATAGAATGGATTTAATTTTAGGATCCTCTGAACATACAATAAATGTTTTTAAAAATACTAATTACGATAAAAAAGATCAAGCGGGTAATACTGTAGGTACTTTAAGTTTAGAAACCCCTGTTGATGTTTTATTTGAAGGAGTTGATTTAGAAAAATATTTTTATATTGAACCTAAAGATTTACCTCAAACTGAATTAGTAAAAACTTTAAATACTATAGATGAACAGTTTTGTTTTTTATTTGTAGGTCATTGGTTACAAGGTCCCATAGGTGAAGATAGAAAAAATACCGGATTATTAATAAAAACATTTTTAGAAACATTTAAAAATAAAAAAGGTGCTCCTGCTTTAATTTTAAAAACAATGAGAGGTCCTGCTTCAATTATGGATCGAGATGAAATCCTTAAAAAAATAGATGCTATTAGAAAAACTGTAAATGGTAAATTACCTAATATCTATCTATTACATGGTGAAGTTGAAGATGAAGATGTAAATCATTTATATAACCACCCTAAAGTTAAAGCAATGGTTAATTTAACTAAAGGAGAAGGATTTGGTAGACCTTTATTAGAATTTACTCAAAGTAAAAAACCAATTATAGCTTCAAATTGGAGTGGACATTTAGATTTTTTAAATAAAGAATTTGCTAACTTAGTTCCCGGAGAATTAAAACAAGTCCACCCTGAAGTAGTCCAGGATAGACTAATATTAAAAGAATCCAAATGGTTTTCACCTGATATAAATTATACTTCATTATTAATGAAGGATTATGTTAATGGTTATAAAGGATACGCAGAAAGAGGAAAACGTTTAGGATATTATTGTAAAACTAATTTTTCGTTTAATCAAATGGTTGATAAAATAGAAGAAATTATGGATAAACATGCTCCTAAAAAAGTAGAAATAAAACTACCTAATATTAAGAAAATTTCATTACCTAAAAAAAATGAATAAAGATAATTTAGAAATCTGCCCTAAATGTGGAGGTGACGCAGCTTACACTACACAATTAAATGCAACAGCTAAAAATTATTTTTGTTTTGGTTGTGGTTTTACCTCTAATGATTTAATGATTGCTGGAGAATTTGATTTTGATCAATATGAAGAAACACTCCCAGAACTATATAAAGATATTAAAGTTGATGATGGTTCAGGTCGTATTTGGTATCCTATTACAATTAACATAGAAGATAAAGGTACGGTATTTGCTAAAGGTACTAACTATGAAGATTGGGTGTGGGCTGGAGTTAAAGTAAAAGAAGTATCAAAAGAAGAACAAAAAAAGTTTAAAATCCCTGGTACCAATAAAACCTATAAGTATAAAACTGATATGACTACTTTAAAAGAGTACAAACAAGGGGATTTTATAGAAGCACTAGATTACATTAACTTTTTTGAAAAATAATATGATATCCTTTTTTATAACAGCCTATAACGAATATGAAGATTTAAAACGTCTTTTAGCACAATTAACTCAAGTTATGAGTTATACTGATGAATTAGTTATTCAATTAGATAACAAAGCAACAATTGAAGTAATTACTTTAGTGGATGAATTTATTATTAAAAATAAAGATAAATTTGAAATTAAAAAATGTCACTTTGATTTAAATGGAGATTTTGCTTCATTCAAAAATAATGGTAAAAATTATTGTACTAAAGAATGGGTATTTCAAATCGACGCAGATGAGACATTAAGTGAAACATTTTGTACAATCCTACACCAGGTATTAGAAGTTAATGAAGAAATTGATTTAATAGCTGTGCCTCGTGTCAATATTGTTAAGGGTTTAGAACAAAATGATGTTATTCAATGGCATTGGAGAGTAAACCAACATGGTTGGATAAATTGGCCTGATAACCAACATCGAATCTTTAGAAATAAACCTGAAATTAAATGGGTAAATAAAGTTCATGAAAAAATAGTAGGATGGAAAACATATGCTGAATTACCATCTGAAGATGATTCGTATGCTTTATACCATATAAAAGATATAGATAGGCAAAGAGCACAAAATGCGTTTTACTCAACATTATAAATTAAATTAAACAGTTATGGAAAAAAAAGTATTAATAACAGGAGGTGGGGGAATGGTAGGTTCGGCAATGGAATCTCCAATTAAATTAACACGTGAATACTGTGATTTAACTAACCCCAGACAAACAAATAGTTTATTTAAAGCAATTAGACCTGAAGGAGTAATTCATTGTGCTGGTAAAGTAGGAGGTATTGGGGGTAATTCAAATTATAAAGGCGAGTACTTTTATGATAACATAACGATTAATACTAATGTTATTGAGGCCGCTAGACAAGCTGGTACTAAAAATCTAGTAGCATTTTTATCTACTTGTGTATTCCCAGATAATGTAAAATATCCACTTACCGTAGATCAAATACATTTAGGAGAACCACACGAATCAAATTACCCATATGCTTATGCTAAACGAATGGCCGATGTTCAAATCAGAGCATACCGTGAACAATATGGGTTAAATTATACTTCAATTATACCTTCAAACATTTATGGTCCTAATGATAATTTTAATTTAGATCATGGTCATGTAATGCCTATGTTAATTCATAAATTATATTTAGCTAAGAAAAATAAAACAGACTTTACTGTATGGGGTAGTGGGAAACCATTAAGAGAATTCATATATTCAAAGGATATAGCTAAAATAGCAGAATGGGCTTTATTTAATTATGAAGGTATAGAACCTTTAATTGTAAGTGGTGATGAAGAAATATCAATTAAAGATTTAGTTGGTTTACTAGTTGATGAATTCAAATTTAAAGGTAAAGTCAAATTTGATAAAACCAAACCTGATGGACAATTAAGAAAACCTTCTGATAATTCCACAATTAAAGAATTATTACCTGATTTTGAATACACCCCGTTTGAACAAGGAATAAAAGAAACAGTTAATTGGTTTAAAGAAAATTACGAAGATGCCAGAAAATAAAGTTGCACTTATAACAGGTATAAATGGTCAAGATGGCTCTTATTTAGCCGAATTTTTATTAGAAAAAGGATACGAAGTATGGGGTACAGTAAAACGTAATTCTGTAGCTGAAAACCAAACATCTAGATTAGATGATATATATCCTCAATTATTAGGTAAATTACAATATGCCGATTTAACTGATTTAGCATCATTAATTTCTGTTATCCAACAATGTCAACCTGACGAAATTTACAATTTAGCAGCGCAAAGTCACGTTCGAATTTCATTTGACCAACCCATTTATACAGCACAAGCTACTGGCGTAGGTACGCTTAATTTACTGGAGGCGATCCGTCTAACTAAACCTGATGTTAAAATGTATCAAGCATCAAGTAGTGAAATGTTTGGTAATAACATAGATGAAGACGGATTCCAACGAGAAACCACCCCCTTATCCCCAGTATCACCTTATGGATGTGCTAAAGTATATTCATATAATATTTGTAACAACTATAAGAACTCTTATGGCATGTTTATATCAAATGGGATTTTATTTAATCATGAATCACCAAGACGAGGTACTAATTTTGTAACAAATAAAGTAGTTAAGGGTGCTGTAATGATTAAAAAAGGTTTAAAAGATAGTTTAGCATTAGGTAATTTAAATGCTACCCGTGATTGGGGGCATGCTAAAGACTATGTTAAAGCCATGTGGTTAATGTTACAACAAGATAAACCAGATAATTTTGTATGTTCTACGGGTGTATCCCACTCTGTAGAAGACCTAGTTGCTTATACATTTGGTAAATTAGATTTAGATTGGAAACAATACGTTACACAAGATCCTAAATTTTTACGTCCTGAAGAATTAGAAGATTTAAAGGGTGATTCTACTAAATTAAGAAAATTAGGTTGGAAACCTAATTATACATTCGAGACAATGATTGATGAAATGATTGAGTATTGGATGGGGATCTTATGAGATTAAAAATTAAACATTTTGATGCTAAAGTATTTGAATCCAAAATGGAACATCTTAAGGATGTTGACTTTACATTATTTGTAGATGATATACCCCAATCAGCTGATGAATTAACTGATTTAAACATTTTAGTATTACAGGAACCTAACGAGTATTTTGGGTTACACGATTGGGCAATTAAAAACCAACACTTATTTTCTTTAATTTTAACTTGGGATGACAAGGTTTTAAATAATTGTGATAATGCTGCGTTTTTAGCTTTTGGACATACTTGGTTTACACCTCATATTTGGAATAAATCATATGATAAAAAATTCCAAGTATCTCATTTAGCAGGTAAACTACAAAAAACATATGGACATAGTTTACGTCACGAATTATTAGCTAGACAAAATGAAATAAAAATAGACAAAGTATTCCATCACACTTATGGTGATAGAAATAATATTGAGGATGCCCGTATAGGCAAAGTAGATGTGTTTGCTCAAAGTCAATTTGGAATAGCAATTGAAAATACCCAACATAGAGGATATTTTACAGAAAAAATATTAGATTTATTTTTATTAAAAACTATCCCTGTATATTGGGGTTGTTCTAATATAAGTGATTTTTTTAATCCTTATGGGATATTTGAATGTAGTAATGTAGATGATATGGTTTTTACTCTTAACAGTTTTGATGAAACTACATATACACATTACCAGGAAGCTATAGAAGAAAACTATCAAACAGCTTTAAAATATGTTGATTATGAACAAAATATAGTTGATTATATAACTAAAGTATTTACCGAAAATGGAATACTTATTTAAAAAATACAAATCAGATTGCACCGTGTTTTTTGAAACAGGAACACATATAGGTACTGCTGTACAATCAGCTTATGATTTAGGTTTTGAAAGAATTGTATCTATAGAAATACAAGAACGCTTTTATGATTATTGCATGCAACGATTCCAACCATTAGATGCTTGGGATCAAATAAAATTATTTCTAGGTAGAACTGAAGACAATATTGAAAAATTAATACAGGAATGGGTAAATGGTAAAGCAATGTTTTGGATTGATGCTCATGAACATAGTAGCCCTTATAAGTTAGAAATAGAAGCAATAATGAAACATGAACGTAATGATCATGTTATAATAATAGATGATATAGACAAATATTCAATCGATGTAAATTGGATTAAAAATACCTTGTCTAAGCATAATCCTTTATATACATTTAGAACATATGAGAAAAAAAGTTTGGTATGCTCCCAATAAGTTTGAATCTTATGGTGAGGAAGAAATTAAAGCAGTAGAAAAAGCACTCCGAGATGGTTGGTTAGCTGGGTTTGGGCCTTATACTACTGAATTTGAAGAAAAAATTGCTAAAGAATTTGGCAAAAAGTACGGCGTATTTGTCAATTCAGGTTCATCAGCCTGTTTATTAGCATTAGCGTCATTGGATTTAGAAAAAGGTAGTGAGGTAATTACACCTGCACTCACATTTTCTACTACATTAGCTCCTATACTACAATTAGGTTATAAACCTAAATTTATAGACAGTGAATCAACAACTTATGTACCTAGTGTATCTACAATTATACACGCTATTAGTAAATACACTAAAGCAATTATGATACCTAATTTAATAGGTAATGTCCCTGATTGGGAAGGATTACGTAGTGAATTAAAGCGTCTTGGTAGAGAAGATATCTATATAATTGAAGATTCAGCAGACACAATCACTAACACACCTTCTACAGATATATCAACTACTAGTTTTTATGCCTCACACGTTATTACAGCAGGTGGAATGGGTGGTATGGTAATGTTTAATGACGAAAAGCATAAAAAACGTGCTTTAATGTATCGTGATTGGGGGCGTATTGGGGATAATAGTGAAAATATGGATGAACGATTTGCACACGATGTAGATGGGATACCTTATGACTATAAATTTTTATATGGTGTATTAGGTTATAATATGAAGTGCACTGAAGCATCAGCAGCCTTTGGTTTAGTCCAATTAGAAAAATTTCAAACATATAAAGACATAAGACGTAAAAATATAGAACGTTATTTAGAACGTTTATCTATTATCGATGAAATAATTCTACCAGATGATAGCAGAAAACCTAATTGGTTAGCTATTCCACTACAAACAGAACGTAGGTTAGAGTTATTAACATTTTTAGAAAAACGAAACATACAAACAAGAGTTACTTTTGCTGGAAACGTTACTAGACATCCAGCATACAGAGAATATTTACGACCATTTAAGGTAGCAGATGAAGTAATGAGGAATGGGTTTCTCTTAGGTGCCCATCATGGAATGACTACAGAAGATGTTGATTATGTTTGCGATTGTATAGAAGAATTTTTTTGGAACAGATATGAGTAGTATAAAAACAGTATATGTAACAGGTGCATTTGGATTCATTGGTAGTTATGTAACTAGAGCATGTTTAGAAAAAGGTTGGCACGTTTATGGTGTTGATAAAATGACATATGCTTACTTTGAAGATGCATATGATGAATTCCTAGAACACCCTCGTTTTTCATTTGAAAGAAGCGATATAAACGATTTAGACTTTTTGTATGAGTGTGACTATATAATTAATACTGCTGCCGAAACCCACGTTGGTAATTCCATAGTTAAAAGTGAAGATTTTATACATTCAAATATAAATGGTGTACATAATTTACTTGAATTAATTAGAAATTATAGAGCAGAAAATGGCAAAAAACCAACTTTATTACATTTTTCAACTGATGAAGTGTATGGTGACATTACAAAAGGAGAACATATTGAAACAGATATATTAAAACCATCTAATCCATACTCAGCTACTAAAGCAGCCGCTGACCAATTAATTACAGCTTGGAGTAGAACTTATGATTTACCTTATATAATTCTTAGACCAACTAATAATTACGGTATTGGCCAATATGTAGAAAAACTAATACCAAAGTCAATTAAATATCTTACTTTAGATAAAAGAATACCATTACATAATGATGGAACACCTATTCGAAATTGGTTACATGCTAGTGATACAGCTGAAGCAGTAATTAAAATTATTGAAGCAGGTATGAAAAATGAGATTTATAACATTTGTGGAGGTTATGAGCAAAGTAATTTTGATACCGTAAGTAAGATTATTAGATTAATGCATCCTAAAGATATAACACTTGAGGAAGAATTTCCACATTATAAACAAAATGTAAGTGTTAAATATTTGGATTTATCTTATTCTAGACAAGGACAAGATGTAAGATATGCTTTAAATGACGACAAATTAAGAGCATTAGGATGGGAACCAAAGGCAGTATTCGATAAAGAATTACCTGCTATAGTTGAATATTATAAAGAAAACTTTATATGGTAAAAGTTAGTGATTTAGTAGCTAAATTTTTAAAAGAAAAAAAAATTAAGGTTGTATTCGGAATTATAGGTTCTGCTAATTCACACATTTTTGATTCAATTAATAAATTAGGTTATACAAGAATCATCAATACACACCATGAACAAGCTGCTGTAATGGCAATGGGTGCTTACTATAGAACATCAGGTAAATTATCAGCTGCAATTGTAACAGCAGGAGGAGGTGCTTCAAATGCTGTAACCGGCATAGTTAGTAACTGGGCAGATTCAATCCCAGGAATGATCATATCAGGTAATGAACAATCTCACCATATAAAATCACAAGAACATCTTAGAATGTATGGAACACAGGGTTTTAATATAGCTAAGATGGTTGAAGATGTAACAAAATATTCTCATTGTTTACTTGATGAAAACGACATTCAAACTGAATTAGAAAAATGTTACCAATTAAGCAACCAAGGTAGAAAAGGACCTGTATTACTAGATATCCCTTTTGATATCCAATCTAAAAAAACTCCACCTAGACCTTGGTTACCCTTTAAAAAACAATCTTCTACTTTAATAGGAGATGAAATTCAATATATAATTGAACAAATAAATGCTTCATCTAGACCCTTAGTATTAGGTGGACATGGTATTAGATTATCAAATTCAAAAGATAAATTTAAAGAATTTATCAATAAAACAGGTATTCCAACTACATTAACTTGGTCAGGGATTGATTTATTAGAAAATGATAATCCTAATTTTTATGGAAGGTTTGGTTTATATGGACAACGTGCATCTAATTTTATTGTTCAAAATTGTGATTTATTAATTGTATTAGGTAGTAGATTAGCTTTACCTCAAACTGGATATGATTTTGATCAATTTATACGAGAAGGTAAAATTATAATCGTTGATATTGATATACCCCAATATCCTTTAGATAAAATTGAAAAATATTTTAGGGCGGACTGTAGTGATGTGTTAGATAGTTTATTAAATAATATTAATTCAATCAACCCCTTAAATTCCGATTGGGAAAAATATTGTAATAATATAAAAACACAATACCCTTGGATTGACAAAGAACATGATCATAAAGATAATTACACTAATTCATACCAGTTTATGGATAAATTATCTAACCATTTAAAAGATGATCATATTCTAGTAACCGATATGGGAACTGCTTTATTAAGTGGTCACCAAGCTATAAAGTTAAAGCCTAATCAAACCATGTTTACATCTTTGGGTTTAGGTGAGATGGGTTATGGTGTAGCTGGTGCTTTAGGTGCTGCTATAGCTTGTCCTAATAGAGATGTTTTATGTCTTAATTGTGATGGGGGTATAATGATGAATTTACAAGAATTACATACTATAATTGAAAATGGTTTAAATGTAAAAGTTATTATATTCAATAATGATGGTTATCTTATGATTAAACATACTCAAAAAATGTTGTTCAAAGGTGACTATGTAAGTGTAGATAAAAATACAGGGATTGGTTTACCTAATTTTAGTAAATTACTTCCTGCTTTTGGTTATGACTATTTTAGTTTAAAAGATAATAAAGATATAGATAATGCTCTTAGTACATTTTTAAATCATGATGGGCCTGCTGTATTAGAAGTATTTATGGATCCTGAACAAGGGTTTTTACCTAAAGTAAAAGGTGTAAAAAAAGAAGACAATACAATACTTGCTCCACCTATTGAGGAAATGTCTCCTTTAGTGTCTAGAAAAAAACTAGAAGAAAGTATGATAGTAAAATTAAGCAACAAATCAGATCAAATAAAAAGATGATAAAAGCAGGAATTATAGGTACCGGAAACATAGGTACAGATTTACTACTTAAAATGTTAAAATGGGACTTTATTAAACCTGTTATATTTGCAGGTAGAAGAATGTCATCTAACGGAATTAAAATAGCTCAAGAAAAAGGCATACCTGTAACTGATAAGGGTATTGATTGGGATGGTTGGCATGGTGTAGATGTAGTATATGATTGTACAAGTGCTGATGATGCTAAAAAACATGCTGAAATATTTGCTAAACTTGGTGTAATAGTAATAGATTTAACCCCAGCCAAAGTAGGAACTTTATGTGTACCTACTATTAATCCTAATGCTATTATAACGGATTCTAACGTAAATATGATTACTTGTGGTGGTCAAGCCTCAACACCTCTACTACATGTAGTTTCTAAACATTGTGATCTAGAATATATTGAAGTAGTATCTCAAATAGCCTCAGATAGTGCTGGTATGGCTACTAGACTAAATATTGATAATTATATTAATACTACAGAACGTGCTATAACTAAATTTACTGGTTGTAATAATGTTAAAGTAATGCTTAACCTTAACCCTGCTATCCCTCAGGTTGATATGCAAACAACTTTATTTATTAAAGCATCCAATATTAATTTTTCTAATTTAAATAAAGATATATATAAAACTATAGAACGCTTACAAGAATATATTCCATATTATGAATTAGTGATGCCCCCTACTATTAATGATGATGTTTTAGTTTTAAGTATAAAAGTTAAAGGTACAGGAGATTATTTACCTGAATATGCTGGTAATTTAGATATTATTAATTGTGCTGCGATTGAAATAAGTAAAAATTTATTATGAGTAATATTATAATCACAGATTCATCTTTAAGAGATGGGAACCATAGTGTAAAACATACTATTAGTTTAGATAGTATTAAAAGATATTGTCAAGCAGCTGATAGTGCAGGTATTCCTATTGTAGAAGTAGGACATGGTAATGGTTTAGGTGCTTCATCTTTATTAATTGGTGAATCTACCTATAATGATCGACAAATATTGAATGCAGCTAGAATAAACCTACCTAATTCTAAATTGGGAGTTCATACAATACCAGGTATAGCTACTATAGAAAAAGATATTAAACCTGCTATAGATTTAGGTGTTGATGTTTTTAGAGTTGCAACTCATTGTACTGAGGGTACTTTAAGTAAATCACATATTGATTATTTAAGTAAAACTAATAAAGAAGTAATTGGGGTGTTAATGATGACTGCTTTAGCTACCACAGATGAATTACTTGATAATGCTCAAATAATGCGAGATTACGGAGCACAAGCAGTTGTTATAATGGATTCAACTGGAACTTATTTGCCTGAAGATGTTGAAGAAAGAATTGGTTTATTAGTAGATGTATTAGATATACCTGTAGGTTTTCATGCCCATAATAACTTAAATTATGCTATACATAACTCAATAGTAGCTATACAATGTGGTGCTACATATATTGATGCTTGTATTAGAGGATTTGGAGCTGGAGCTGGTAATGCCCCATTAGAAATATTACTTCCAGTATTAGATAAGTATGGATATTCAGTTGATATTAATTTCAAACAAATAATAAAAGAAGCAGATAATGTACTTGATTATTTAGTTCCTAAAGTACCTGTATCTGCACCAGTTAATATATTAACGGGATTAAATAAATTATTTTCTGGTTTTGAAAAGCCTATAATCAAAGCCTCCCAATTAAATGGTATTGAATATTCCTCTTTAATTTTTGAATTAGGCAATAGAAAATTAGTTGCTGGTCAAGAAGATTTAATTTTAGAAGTAGCCCAAAACCTTAAACAATGAAAATATTAATTACAGGTGGTAATGGTTTTATAGGTAGAAATTTAATTAAATCATTAAAAGAAAACCACCAAATATTTGCTCCATCATCATCCGAATTAGATTTAACCAAATCAGATAGTGTTGACAAATATTTACGTAATAAACATTTTGATTTTGTTATACATTGTGCTATAAAGGGAGGTAGAAGAAATAAAGAAGATTCACCTTATGTTACTTATGATAATTTAAAAATATTTTATAATTTACTTAAAAATAGAGATAGATTTAGATATTTAATTAATTTTGCTTCTGGAGCTGAATTTGATAGAAGAACTGAAGTAAGTAGTACTACTAATTCTTTATTAGATAGCTATCCTATAGATTATTATGGTATGTCTAAAAATATAATTTCTAGAATAATAGAAAATTCTATTGAAGATTGTTATAATTTTAGAATATATGGTGTGTTTGGGACAGATGAACAAGACGGTAGGTTTATTAAAAATAGTATTTTAAATTGTAAAAAAGGAGAACCTATTACAATTCACCAAGATAGATTTTTTGATTATTTTTATATAAAAGATTTAGTTAATGTAGTAAAATATTGGATTGAAAACCCTGTATCACAATTAGAATCTACTATAGATTTAGTATATCAAACTAAATATAAACTATCAGATATAGCTAAAATTATTAATAATATATCCTCAAATAAAAGTGAAGTTATAATTGAAAATCAAATTAAAGGTTTAGCATATACAGGAAATAGTATAGGAATAAATGTTAATTTTGATTTGATAGGGTTAGAAGAAGGGATAAAACAAGTTTATAATGAATTATAAAATATTTTACCACTGTATGGGTTGGGAGTTAGACTATGTTTTACAGTCTTTTACTCAATTAAAAAAATCTAAATATTATTTAGATGAAGAGGATAATATTGAAATAGATGCTTGTTTAAATTTATCTTCATACCTTATTGATTGGGATAAAAGTAAACTCAATAAAGAATTACTTAAAGTAAGGTTTAATGAATATCTTAAATTACTAAAAGATTATAAAGTAACTTCTAACATATACGAAGGAGACCAGTTATATGGACATTTAGATCATCAACGTGAAATTATATCACCTGAAACTGATTTCTATATTACGATTTGCCCTGATATGTACTTTAGTGAACATTTGCTTGCTTTAATGATCCAAAGTTCTAAACAAATCAACAACAAATACTTTGTTATCACCCCAGAAATATCTAAAATGTGGGATGCTACATGGGATGAAATAACTAATCCGGATTGGATGGATGTTGATTATGACAAGTGGAATGAAGTAGATATATTTGATATCAGAGCTAAAATGAAATCTAAAGAATCAAATATTACTTTAGATACCACTGTAAAATCTAAATGGGCAGGGTGGTTTGATCTATATAATAAAGCAATGTATGAGGATCTATGTCCTATACATGATGATTGGCAAGGTTATGGCCCTCATGATTGGTATTCATTAATGTTAACTGAATATGTAAAACAAAGAGGTGTTGATTTTCAACAATATGTTTTACGTGGTCAAACTATATTTGAAAGACCTGTAGGAGTATTTAAAAATGGTGGTTGTACTAAAATGTATAAAGATTTAATGCATATAAATAATGTCCCTAATCAAAGAGAAATATTTGAATCAACTATGAAAAATAAATTAGAAAAAGGAATACAAATGTTAACACAAAAAAATATATTATGATATACTGGTTTACAGGTCAACCTTGTGCAGGTAAGACAACATTAGCAGAAAGACTTAATGATTTTAAACCCCTAGCTTTTATGATTGATGGAGATGATTTAAGAGATCTTACTACTAATAAAGACTACTCTATTAACGGTAGAGTTAATAACGTAAATACAGCTCAAAAAATTGCTCATTATTTACATAATCAAGGTAAAGAAGTTATTGTATCTTTAGTTTCTCCTTATATTGATCAACGAGAAGATTTTAAAAAATTATTAGGAGATAATATAAAAGAAATATATGTACACACCTCAGAGGCAAGAGAACGTGACCATTTTAAAGCAGAAGCGTATATTGCTCCTAAAGATAATTTTATAGATATAGATACAACCAACGATTCAGTAGAGGAATCATTTAAAAAAATATTAAATGAAATATAGTTTATTTATAGGAAGATGGCAGCCTCTTCATATTGGCCATATGTGGCTTTTTGAAGAAAGATTAAAACAAGGTAAAAACGTTTGCATAGCAATTCGAGACATAGAACCAGATGAAAATCAACCTTGGACTGCTGAAGAAGTAAAAGCTAATGTAGAAAAAGAATATAAGGTACTAATAGATGAAGGTAGAGTAAAAGTTATTATTGTACCCGATATTGAATCTATAAACTACGGCAGAGGTGTTGGATATGAAATTATAGAACACGTTCCACCCCCAAACATAGAAGAAGTATCAGCTACTAAAATTAGAGCTAAAATGAGAGAAGATGGTAAGTTATAAAAGGCATATTGCTAAGACTATATCTTGGAGAATTATTGGTACATTAGACACTTTTTTACTATCTTGGTTTATAACAGGTAGTATGAAAATTGGTGCTACTATTGGAGGGGTAGAAGTAATAACTAAAATGATATTATACTTTTTTCATGAAAGAGCTTGGTATAGGTTTAGTAAATTTGGGTTAAAAAAATGAGACATTTAATATTAGGTTCTAGTGGTCAAATTGGAGCTCATCTTGTAAAATATCTCCAAGATCAAGGTGAAAAAGTACTTGAATTTGATATTTTAAATGAACAATATCAAGATTTAAGACACCCACACAATCCATTATTGCAAAGCTATATGGAGCATTCTGATATAGTTCATTTTTTAGCTTTTGATGTAGGTGGAGCCAAATACCTAGAACGATATCAGGATAGTTATGATTTTATGATTAATAACATGAAAATTATGACTAATACATTTGAAATGTTAAAAGATCATAATTTACCTTTTATATTTGCTTCATCTCAAATGTCTGAAATGAACTATTCTACCTATGGTGTTTTAAAATCATTAGGTGAAAAATTAACCCGATCATTAGGAGGTTTAGTAGTTAGATTTTGGAATGTTTATGGTTATGAGCAGGATGAAGAAAAATCCCATGTTATAACTGACTTTATTAAAATGGCTAAATATACAGGTGAAATTAATATGAGAACCGATGGCACTGAATCCAGACAATTCTTATATGCAGATGACGCTTGTGAATGTTTACATAAATTATCTCTCCAATACCCACTTATTCCTAGGGATAAAAATTTACATATTACTAGCTTTAAATGGAGTACCGTAAATGAAGTAGCTAATATTATTGATGTTCTGTCTAGTTGTAAAATTAATAGAGCAGAAAGACAAGATGAAACTCAAAAAAACGCCATGAATGAACCTAGTACTGATATTTTAGATTTTTGGAAACCTAGAACTAAACTAGAAGATGGTATAACTCATTTATACAATCAATATTAATATGAAACAAGGTATTTGTATACAAGGACCAACTGAATATTATAAAGAACTAGCTGATTATTATTCACAATTTGATAACGTAGTCTGGGCTACATGGAATGATGAATCAATTGTTAGATTAGATTATATACGTAATAAAGGTATCGATGTAATATTGGTTGAAAAACCACAATTTCCTGGTTATATGAATGTTAACATGCAATTAGCATCTTCATATGCAGGGGTAAATCGTTTATTTGAATTGGGGGTAGATGAAGCACTAAAAGTTAGAAGTGATACTATAGTAACTAATTTAGATAAATTATTACCTCGTTTACAAGGCAGAAAATTAGCATTTATGGCTACTTGTAAAGTAGGAGTTAGAAAAGATATTGCCTATGATTTAGTTTATTATCATAATAGTCATGATTACCCAGCTGATAATGTAATTTATGGTAAGATAGATGATTTACAGGATATGTTCAATTTTCAAATTGAAGAAATGTTAGCTATTCCACCTGAAGCAATTATTACTTGGAATTATATGACAACCCAAGGTATGAAATTTTATCTAAGTTATGAAAATATGGTTAATGAAGGTATTAGTTTCTTTACTCAAGATTGTTTAGATGAAAACGTTGAGGTAAATTGGTTGAAGCGTGAAGTTAATTTAGTAGATTGGTACAAATCAAAAGAAGTATATGAATATTAAACTTATAGTATTTGATCTTGATGGGGTACTTGTAGAGGCTAAAAATATTCATTTTGATGCTTTAAATAAAGCATTAGGTGAATATGCTATTAGTTGGAATGAACATTTATCAACTTATGATGGATTAAAAACATTCCAAAAGTTAGATATGTTAACTAAGGAGAAAGGTTTACCTGTAGAAGAACATCAACGTATTTGGGAAAATAAACAAAAATATACTCTCCAAATGCTAGGTGAATTAAAACCAAGTAAATCTATTTCAGCTGCTATTTCTAGTTTATCAAAAAGTGGTTATAAAATAGCTTGTTGTTCTAACTCAATTCGCAAAACAGTAGTTACAGTACTAGCTAAACTAGATATTATAGAATATTTTGATTTAATTATATCAAATGAAGATGTATTAAATTCTAAACCACACCCCGAAATGTATTGGACAGCAATGTCTAAAATGAAATGTTTACCTGAAGAAACACTAATAGTAGAAGATTCTCCTTATGGTTTGCTTGCAGCAGCCAGAAGTAAGTCGTATATTCTACGAGTAAAAAATCCAAAAGAAGTTACATTTGCTAACTTAACTAAAAAATTAGTAGAAATAGAAATGGGAAATAAACAAACAACACCCGCTTGGCGCGACGAAACACTAAACGTATTAATACCAATGGCTGGTGCTGGTTCTAGATTTGAACAAGCTGGTTATACATTTCCAAAACCACTTATTGAGGTAAGAAAAAAACCAATGATACAAGTGGTAGTAGAAAACTTAAATATAAAAGCAAATTACATTTATGTAGTACAAAAAACACACCGTGAAAAATATAATTTAGATGCTTTATTATCACTAATTACCCCAGGATGTAAGATAGTAGAAACAGAAGGTATGACTGAAGGAGCTGCTTGTACAGCTTTACTAGCTAAAGAACACATTAATACAGACGCACCCTTATTTTTTGCTAATAGTGACCAATTTGTAGAATGGGATTCTAATGAATTCTTATATAAAATGAATGAAACAGATGCTGATGGAGGTATTGTTACATTTGAAGCAACACACCCAAAATGGAGTTTTGCTAAAATAGACGAACAAGGTTTAGTAACTGAAGTTGCAGAGAAAAAGCCAATATCAAATATAGCAACTGTTGGATATTATTATTGGAAACACGGAAGTGATTTTGTTAAATATGCTGAACAAATGATTAGTAAAAATGATAGAGTAAATGGTGAGTTTTACGTGTGCCCTACATTTAATCATGCCATAGCAGATGGAAAGCAAATTAGAACATTTAATGTTAATGGAATGTGGGGATTAGGTACACCTGAAGATTTAAATTATTATTTAGAAAATTATAAATGATTTTAATATCACATAGAGGTAACCTAAAAGGCAAAAATCCTAATCTTGAAAACCACCCAGATTATCTTTGGGAAGCAATAGTTAAAGGGTATAATGTTGAGATTGATGTTTGGTTTACAGAAGGTAAATTTAAATTAGGACATGATGGTCCCTTATATGATTTTCCATTTGAATTATTTGAAAATCACTATAATAAACTTTGGATACATTGTAAAAATATAGAAGCAATAGTTGCTTTAAATGAATTCCCAAATGAAAATTTATTAAATTATTTTTGGCACCAAAAAGATGATATTACACTAACATCAAAAGGATATATTTGGGCATACCCAGGTAAACAACCAATTAAAAATAGTATAGCAGTATTACCTGAATTAAATAAAGACGATTTAACACAAGCTATGGGTATCTGTAGCGATTATATAGAAGATTATAAATGAAATTAAGCGCTGTCGTAGTCACAAGAAATGATAATTATGGAGGTAATTTAAATGATAGAGCAACCTATTGTTTAAATTCATTAATAAATACATTTGACGAGGTTATACTTGTTGATTGGAATTCACCTAATAATAGACCACAACTTTGGGATATAGATAAAAATATA
>Ga0070745_1000543_pt1 | contig 22678 bp, 23 predicted proteins | sample VirMetDEL_Mar_4_FD_77438 | JGI IMG/M metagenome (GOLD analysis project Ga0070745, IMG submission 77438) | Aqueous microbial communities from the Delaware River and Bay under freshwater to marine salinity gradient to study organic matter... | ecosystem: Environmental > Aquatic > Marine > Coastal ...
CAACGCAACAGCATGCGGGAGGTCACCCAACGATACGAGGACTACTACGACACGGGGGTGCTGGGCAAATGACCGTCACCCGCCAGGTCTACGAGTGGACCCTGTCCGGCACCGACATCGGTTCCGACGTCACCGCCATCCCGCACGCCGGTGAGGCGTTCTCGATCTTTGTCGGCCCCTACGGTCACTCCGGTAGAGCCGTCAGTTCGCCCACGGATCGGCGCAACAAGACCGAGGTTCCGCCCTTTGTGGCCGAGGATGCTTTCGTGGTCATCGAGGGGTTCTCGTCCACCGGTGGCGTCCTACCCAACTACGCTGAGAGCGGTGGTGTGGTCACCTCATTCGTCCCGAACGGTTTCGCCCAGATCGTGGTCAACGCCACCGGCTACTACCAGGATCCCGCCAACGTCTACGATCACGGCATCTCCGGCGATGCCGTCCCGTATCCCGACACCGGCATCTCCACCGAGAAGAACCACTACACCCTCAAGCCGCCGCTCTACATCCTGCCGCTGCAGACCTGGGACCTGCGCTACACCATGATGAACGACCTGCGATCCGCGGTCCAAGCCGGCGGGCTGACCGTCCCCGACGATCTGGTTGTCGCACGTTGCTTCGTCCAATACACCTACTTCACCGGAGCCGACGCCATGGTCGCCCAGCAACTGGTCAAGCTCGGCATACCGGTCACCGTCGACGATGTCGACTGGTTCAAGCGTCAGTTGCTGCTGTCCGAGGGTCTTGATACCCAGACCTTCGACTTCTACCTGAAGGTGGCCAAGGCCTACCGGCAGATGGACGACAAGCGGAAGAACCACTACGGTCGTGGCGTCAACAAGGATCAGTAGTTGAGTCCCACCTTGGTCCACTCGTTGTTGAGCAGATCGTATTCGACCGGATACAGCGGCGTGTTCTGCGGTGCTCCCGTGCGGGTATGCCCCACGATGGCGTCGAACAGACGCGTCCATTCGGTTCTACCCCCGGCCGAGTAAATGTCCTGGTCGTCCTCGAAGTAATTGTTGGACGACCACCACGCCGGCAGAGCCTCCCGCATGCGGACCAGTTGTTGGTATTTATCTCGCAAAGCCAGGATCGGCTTGGAAAACGCCAATATCGTCGGGCCGCCGTAGTAGTCTTCAGCATCGGGTTCCACCAGGTTCACTATGTCCAGCGGCGGGTATCCCGCCCGAGGCATCCATCGGGGGTAATACGTGATCCATCGCACCCGCACCGGTGACGCGGTCTCCACCAACCAATCCATGGCGTCAGGTCCGAACTCGACCTCCTGCATGTCCGGCGTGAAACGAATCCCGAAGCGAGCCGAACCGTTCAGCAGACGTCGTGCTACTGGCTCCAGCAGGCGGGTCAGACTGGTCGGATCGCCATTCATCATCGATGCCACCGCTCGACCCACATCACCGGCGTTGGCGCTTTTGGACGCCCATTCCAAGTTGCCCAGCGATGGATCGATGTCGGCCAAATCCCAGAGGTTCTTCAGCGATTCGCCACCGTAGCGTATGGCCACATCACGAACCTCGTTCAGGGAGATTGAAGGATTTTCGGACGAGATGTCGGCTCCAGGATACGAGAAGCGTCCACCATTGGCATTCAGTTCGCTGCGTTTCCTGTTGGCAACCTCGGAGTATCGAGCCAGGATCTCCGTCGGGGTCTTGGTTTCCCTGGAGGTTTTTCCGACCACGCTGAGGGGCACCTTCTGAGCCAACCATCGAGCCAACGACTGGCGATTCCGGTTGATCACCAAATCTGTCGAATCCAGATCCCGTATCGCCAAAGCCAACCGGTTGCCGTCCAGGAAGCGTTCCCGGTATGGTCTCCCGGCGGCCACCGCCGCCGCCTCGTCACCGAACCAGAGGTCGGTGGTGCGATTCTGCATGGCCAACTTAGCACCCCAGAACTTGAAAGCGTCCGAGCCGTTCGGATCATCCGGATCATCGGGCGCGGATCTACCCAGCACCAGCGAGAACTCGTCCAGCCTCAACGGCGGGTCGAAACCGTAGACCTGGTTCAGTTGAGCCAATTGAATCGCCAGACGACGGGTATCGCGAGCCATCTCCTCCGTGCATCCGATGGCGTATGCCGTTATCCGTGCATCGCCGGTGTTGGCGGGGCGCGCCAGAGATCGAGCCAGCAGGCTCACCGCCTCGGCGATCTCCACCGGATCCTCGATGGTGTTGCCCCAGGTGTCGAGGACGTAGGGCGGATCGTCACCACCGGACACCATGTCCAGCAACCGATCGATCAGATCCATGCGGAGACCTCAGCGACTCGACTACTTGGGCGTGCTGTCGAACCGGGCTCTTGGGGTCGTCAGGGGGGTCGTTGCGGGATTATGCAGGGTCACCCCGTCGGAGGAGGTTCAAGTAGCGGGGACACCAAGCCCTCTACATGGCCTCGTATAACGACAAGCAGCGCGACGTCAAGCGTCGCTACCGCAAGGATGCCTTCCAGACCGGCTACGACCAGGCCGGCGATTCCGTCGACGCCACGCCGCTGCCGTTCCACAGTTACTCCACCGAGACCCACACCGCCACCCAACCGGTGCGTCCGGGTATCGATCCCCGCACCTACCAGCGCGACGTCCGTCCCGCCGTGGAATCCCTGGAGAGCCTTCGTCCGTTGAACCAGGCCAACTACCCGTGGCATCTGGTCCCTTTGGGCGATGCTGCCAACGTGATCCAGCGACAACGTGTCGATCTGTCCTCGCTGACTGGCGGCGGACTCCTTGAGGGCTACTGGGTCGATGCCATCGTCCTCAACGTGTCCTTCTCCTCCGGTTCCGATACCTGGGTTGCCGGTTCACCCGAACCCGTCGCCATCTCCACGCTGCCGATCAGCCACATCCCCAGCCTCTTCTCCGAGACCACCAACGCCATCGACACCCGACAGGCATCCGAGATGCGCTTCCCGACCGGCTCCGGCAGCACATTCACCCCTGGTGCCGGCGTCACGGCGGTCGCCACCCCCGCCTCCATCCTGGAATACTACAAGATCCGATCCTTCGGCCACACCGAGCCCGACGGCGCCAGCGACCCCACCTCGTCCCTGCAATACCAGATCTGGATCGACGGCGTGCTGTTTATGACCTGGACCGGCTTCCAGTGGTCGGCCGTCACGCCCCTTCGTGATCAGTGGTTCTTCGAGCAACCCCTGACCGTGGAACGCCAGATCCTCCTCCGAGTCATCAACCCGACCGGTTCCGGCGCCACCGCCACCGGCAATCTCGAGGCCGCCTTCGTCGGATGGTCCGAACAGATGACCGGTTACTTCGACGTCAGCCACCAGCAACTGCAGACGGTCTGAGGTCGTTAGATACAGGTAGTCGTGCGACCGAGGTTCCCGCATGGGCAACCGCTACTCCGGCATCTCGGCTGGATCATCCGGTTCCAACCTGCTGCTGACCGGTGACTTCCTGATCGAGGTCGCCAAGGGCCAGGTCCAGAACCACTCGTTGGTCTTCAAATACGGGCGAACGCCGGCGCTGGACTCCGCCGACGCTCCCGCCGACGTCTGGACCTACTCCGATACCGCCGCCGACTACACCTACCCGACCGTGGCGGCCACCAACTACATCTCGTCCTCCGACAACGCCGACACCACCGAGGTCACCGTCGAGGGACTCGACGCCGACTGGAAGCCCCAGAGCGCCACGGTCACCCTGGCCGGCAACACCAAGACCGAGATCGGCACCGGTCTCACCTGGATGCGGGTCTTCCGCGCCTACAACTCCGGGAGTTCGTCCATCGCCGGCACCGTCTACGTCTACGAGGACGACACCACGGTGGTCACGCCCGGTGTGCCCGATACACCCTCCAAGGTCAAGGCGCAGATCCTGGCCGTCGACCAGCAGACCTACATGGCCCTCTACACGGTTCCCGACGGCTACACTGCCTACTTCCTCGGTGGCGCCGTCAGCCTGATCACCGGAGCCTCGGCCTCCAAGTCGGCCACCGTCGAACTGATGACCACCAATGGCAACGGCATCTTCCTTTCCAAGGAACTCATCGAACTGGTCTCGAACGGTTCCTCCACGTTCAATCAGGATCTCCACGCCCTGGGTCCGCTGGCAATCCCCGCCCGGACCGACATCAAGGCGCGGATCCGCACCATCGGCGCCAACGGCACCGGTATCACCGTCTACTACGGCATCCTGCTGGTGCAGGATTGAGGTTTAGGTAGCAGAGCCACCAAGGTTCACCCATGGCCAACGTCTACTCGGGCTCCGATCCCAAGAACAAGCTCCGTGTCCGCGAGGTCGATGGGTCCCCCAACGTCTTCCCGGTCAGCACCATCGTGGTCTCCAACGGCACACTCACGGACAACGGTGGCGGTCAGGTCACGATCACCACGGGTGGCGGTGGCGGTTCCGGCACGGTCACCAGCGTCGACATCTCCGGTGGCACCACCGGTCTGACCACCTCCGGTGGTCCCATCACCACATCGGGGACGATCACCCTGTCCGGCACCCTGTCGCTGGCCAACGGCGGCACCGGCATCGACTCCTCGGCCGTCACCGACGGACAGATCCTGATCGGTGGCACCGCCTCCAACGATCTGCAACTGGCCGAGATCACCGGTGGCAACCTGACCACGGTCACCAACGGCACCAACAGCATCGAGATCTCCAGCACCATCCAGCCCCAGCCGGCGGCCGGCATCACCACGGTGGCGCAGGTGGTCAGCGCCCTGCAGGCAGCCGGGATTTTCGTATGAGCAATCATTTATAGGTGGTAGCCATGTCCGTAGGACATGGACCTGTCCAACCTACCCGAAGACATCGCAGCCCAGATGACCGACGACATCGCACGCCTCCAGGCCAAGGCCATGCGCCTGGCCGAAGCCGCTGCCCACGACGAGATGATGGGCATGCTGCCCGCCGACCCCACCCTCCCGATCGCTCTCGACGGCATCTGGCTGGATCGCAAGGACGGCGGCTGGTCCGCCCTCGGCGTCACCACCGACAACAACAACGTCTCCCGCCTCTACCAGATCGGACGCATCAGCGACCGCAAGGTCACCCTGGCCACCGCCTGGCCCAAGTTCGTCTCCTGGGTCCGCGCACGCCAAGCCGTCGCCGACCACGACGCCAATCTGGAATCGGTCGTGGAATCGATCCCGGTATCCTCGTCCAGCGTCACGCTCGAAGCCTGAGCCAGGCTTAGGTAGCAGTCGGGTCAATGATGGCCCATGGCGGAGTTCTTCTCGGGGAAGTCACCCCCGGCCGATGGCTCCATCCGGATGCGTGAGTCCGACGGCTCACCCGACATCGCCAGCGTCTCCGACCTGATCATCAGCGTCCCAGACCTGATCCTGACCGACAACGGTGGCGGCACCGCCACCCTGACCGCTTCATCGGGAGCCGGAGGCACCGTCACCAGCGTCGATCTGTCCGGTGGTCTGACCGGTCTGACCGCTACCGGTGGACCCATCACCACATCGGGGACGATCACCCTCGGAGGAACCCTGGCCATCGGCTCCGGTGGAACCGGCGTCACGGGCACACCCACCAACGGTCAACTTCTGATCGGCAACGGCACCGGATACACCCTATCCACGCTCACCGCCGGAACCGGCGTCACCATCACCAACGGCGCCGGATCGGTGACCATCGCCGCCGCCACCAGCGACGTGCCCCTCCTCAAGACCACCGGATCCTACTCCGCCGGGGTCTCCACCGACATCGACTTCACGGTTCCCACCGGCACCAACGCCAACGTCGCCTTCCAGATCACCGTCTACCTGGAGGACTCGGTCACCGCCGATTCCGCCATGGTCACCTTCGACGGTATCCTGGTCCGGTCCACCGGCGCTCCGCTGGCGCCCACCTTCGCCTTCGTGGTGGTGCCCGGCACCGACGGCGGAGCCCTGGCACTCGGAACCGGCGGCGCCAACACCCTGCGCGTCACGCTGACCACCCCCGCCGGCTCGGGATCATACGTCGCCTCGGTGCGTCTGACGGAGGACTGATTACTGTGGACGAAGACAACCAGGATCTCATCGATTTCCTGGATAGCATGCTTCCGACCATACCCGATCGATCCCGGATACCCACCGGTTGGTTGATGGACGCCGAGACTACCTCGGTCATCAATCGCCGCGACGATCTCATCCAGGCGCCTGAGATGATTGATTCCTACCTGGTGCAGCACCAGAAGACCTGTCTGGCCAGGAGCGGTCCTCTGGCCGAGCACCTGTTCTACTACCTCGGAGTCGACGTCGGTTGCAGTCACTGTTCCGACCAGGTCTGGGACTACCTTTCCTACTACCCGGAGGACCGGGAACTCTACGAGGACGACGATGGCGAGTTGGACTGGGAGGTCATCCAGTCGGATCTGGAGAAGGGTAACGGCATTGTGCCCTACGCGTTCAGCACCGATCGTAGCGAGAACCTGACCTGCGACAACTGCCGGGTTCGGTTCCATGTGGTCGACGAACGGGATGCCCTCTACCACGCCAACGCCGGTGGGTCGATAATCCCTGCCGTCAACCCCCGCCGTGAGGACTCCCAGGACATCCACGGCCACCTCTGCGGACCCTGCCGGGAGTGGTTCAAGTCATCCCTGCACAAAGGCAGGATCGGGTGAGATCTCCTCAAGTAGTCGTTTATTCCAACACCATTCATGGGAGCAATTCGCCAGACCACCAACAGCATCGAACTCGAGGGCACCACCGTCATCCTGGACGGTGCCACGCAGGTCACCGGCGACGTCGACGTCCAGTCGCCGGGCGCGGTCAGCCTCTTCGCCAGCGCCGGCGCCAACAACATCACGGTCGGTGGAGCATCCTCCACCGTCCTCATGCCCGGTAACCTCACCGTCTCCGGAACCACCACCTTCATCGACACCACCAACCTGCGTGTCGAGGACAAGAACATCGAGTTGAACTCCGATGCTGCCGGTAGCGGTGTCGGCTCCAACTTGGGAGCCGGTCTCAGCATCCTGTCGAGCGGTGTCGGCAACGACGTCACCCTCCAGGTCACCGGCTCCGACGGTGGCTACCTGGAATCGTCGTCCGGTCTCTCGGTCGCCACCGGCGAGGCCTTCTACGTCAACGGCACCAGCGTCCTCAACGCCACCACGCTCGGATCGGGCGTCACCGCCTCATCGCTGACCTCGGTCGGCACCATCAGCTCCGGAACCTGGCAGGGAACCACCATCGCCACCACCTACACGCAGGCTCAGGTGATCTCGGTCTCGGGAACCGCCGGAACCATCACCGCCGGTGGCACCGCCACCGATCCGGTCCTCACCATCGATGCCGCCTACGTCGGTCAGACCAGCATCACCACGCTGGGCACCATCGCCACCGGCACCTGGCAGGGCACCAGCATCAGCACCACCTACACCGATGCCAAGGTCGTCTCCGTCTCGGGCACGGCCGGAACCATCACCGCTGGCGGAACCGCCTCCGATCCGGTTCTCACCATCGACGCCGCTTACGCCGGACAGGCCAGCATCACCACCCTCGGAACCGTGGCCACCGGAACCTGGAACGCCGACACGATCGCCGTCGCCTACGGTGGAACCGGCGCCACCAGCTTCGCTCCCGATGCCGTCATCACCTCCGACGGAGCCGGGACCAGCCTAATCGCCACACCCCTGGCCGACGGACAGGTCCTGATCGGTGCCACCGGTGCCGCTGCCTCCCCTGCCACCCTCACCGCCGGTGCGGGTGTGAGCATCACCAACGGCGTCAACAGCATCACCATCTCGGCCTCGGCCTCCGGTGGATCGACCACCGGTGCCTACACCTCTGGCGCCAACACGCTGTCGATCACGGTCCCCAGCGGATCCTCGGCCCTGCTCGGCTACACGGCTCGCATCCTCCTGGAGGACGCCACCGCTTCCAACTCCGCCTACCTCACCATCGAGGGCATCGTCACCCGTGCCACCGGCGCTGGCGTCGGACCCGACTTCACCATGGTGGTGGTCCCCGGAACCGACGGCAACAACGTCGTCGTCGGCGGTGGATCATCCAACACCCTCGAGTTCGATCTGACCGCTTCCGGCTCCGGCACCTACTACGTCGAGGTCGACTTCGCTCAGGCCTGATGCTGACGGCAGATACAGGTAGTCGTGTGCACCAGGATCACCCATGGTCAAGTTCTCGCAGGACGCTAACGGCAACCTGGACATGGATCCCAACGGATCCACCCTGACGGTCGACCAGAACAACGATCGTGTCGGCATCGGCACCATGACCCCCAGCACCCTGCTGGAGGTGGCCGGAGACACATTGGTCACCGGACAACTATCGATCGGTTCCGCCCTGATACTGCAGGGTAGCACGGTCACCGCTACCGCCAACGACATCAACCAGTTGACCGGCGTCACCCTCGGCACGGCGGCCTCCTCGAACACGGGGGACTTCGCGACGGCGGCCCAGGGAGCGACGGCCGATACCGCCCTGCAGACCGTGGCTGTGGATGGAGTCACGATCACCGGCGATGGAGCCGGAATCCCACTCTCGGCCGTCGGCGGAGGCGGAGGCACACCCGGGGGCAACCCCGGCGAGATCCAGTTCAACTCCGCCGGTTCCTTTGGGGGCGACCCCAACCTGGTCTGGGACGACGCCAACGATCGCCTCGGCATCGGCACCTCCAGTCCCGCTGCGCCACTGCACGTCGTCATCGACGATCTCAACGAAGCCCTCCGTCTGGAGACGACGGATTCCACCGCCGGGACCAACGCCGCACCCGACATCGCCATCATCTCCGCCAAGAACACGAACAATGACTACCTCGGTGGTGTCTTCTTCAAGGGCAACAACTCCTCCGGATCGCAGATCACCTACGCCAGCAACTACTCCCGCATCGATACGTCGACGGCCGGATCCGAGGCCGGATCATACTTCATCGCCAACTACCACCAGGGCGCCAGCAGGACCATGATGTTCATGGAGGGTCACCCGACGTCCGCCGGACGCATCACCTTCAACTACAACGCCGTCGACATCGACTTCGGTGTCCTGAAATCCGGTGGCGGCTGGGGTCTGTTCATCGACGCAAGCACCGGCAGCGTCCAGATCTCCGATGCCTTCACGCTACCCACCTCCGACGGCAGTTCCGGTCAGGCTCTGACCACCGACGGAAGCGGCAACATCGGCTGGACCACCGTCCTGGATTCCACCACCTCCGACCTCTACATCCGTGACGCCCGCAACGACGGTGACCTGGGTCCCAACGAGTATCCCGACAAGCGCATGAGTCTGACCTTCACCGACGACATCACCGGATCGCCCAACAGTTGGGATTCCATCATCACCATGAAGGGATGGTCCGACAACTACCGTGCCTGGCAGATCTGGTCATCGTCAGCCTCGGGTTCGCAGTCGGTCGACGAGGTTCCCCTCTACTTCCGTTCCGGTGAGGAGGACGTCCAGCCCGGCTGGGGAACCACCAAGCAGATCCTGACCTTCCCGGGAACCGTTCCGGTAACCGACGGCTCCGCCAACCAGATACTGGTCACGAACGGTGCCGGCGTCCTATCGTGGTCGGACCAGGGAGGAGCACCCGGAGGCAGCAACGGATCGGTCCAGATCAACAACAACGGGGTCCTCGGTCCGGCCAACTTCGTCCAGGACATCAACTACCAGGAGATCGGTGGATTCGCCCCGTCGCTCGGACCGGCACCGTCGGCACTACCCGGCGCCATCGATCCGTTCTTCCCGATGGACCCCGCCGGTTGGGCCACCTTCGAGATCGATGGCACGGTCTACTACCTACCGGCCTACACGTTCTCCCCACCGTGATGACGGAACCTTGAGATACCTAACCACCCCTACGGTCGCACATGTCCCCCAAGAAGACCCCATCCAAGACACCCTCTCCCGCTCCCAAGAGCCCCGCGCCACCTCAGATTGTTGCCCGGACGCCGGCCACACTCGTCAACGTCACCCTACCGCTCCACTACGCCGCCATCGTCCAACGATCCCTGGAGCAGAGCCTCACCGCCCGCGGACACGAGGGTGCCCGCATGTTGGTGACCATCCTCGATGCCTTCGCGGCCGCCGTCGGCGATTACGCCCTGCCGGAGGAGGTCACCAAGAATGACGAGCCAGCCGCCGAGTGAGTCGACCGACGCCGGTCGCCCCAAGCGAGCCACCGTCGCCAGCGTCGATCGCAAGGTCGACGAGGTGTTGGAGGAGGTCGAGGGACTACGCATCGAGATGTCGCAGATCAAATCGGCACTCAAGGAGTTGGCTCAGATCCTGGCAGGGGAATCGCCGAATGATGATGACCCAAACGCCAACAACCAACTCAATTCCATGTATGGCTGAAACAACGGCGACTCAATTCGTGGTGATTCAGAACAGCCGTTGCTGGATCGGCGCATCCGGATCATCGAAGGTCTCGGAGACCCACTTGGACACCTGCCGATACAGGTTGGCGATGTATTCGTTGCACCCAAAGGTATCGATCAGTTCGTCCATCAGGGAGTCATACTTCCTGACCGCGCCCTGCGAGACCGTCAGCAGTAGATTACCTGGGCACGGAACCTCAACCGTGTCGCCAGTGAATGGATCCGTCTTGGTCTCGGCGATGGTGTTGCATCGCCCCGATAGCGGTGCACGACGGTATGAAGCACCACACTTCGTGCATCGGATCTTCTGTTGTCCAAATGCACGCAGGTTACCGCGCATGTCCCTGATCAGGTGACGATCGATCAGTCTGGACACTTGATCGATGTTGTCGACCGCCGCCAGCACCTCGCCCAGAGCGAACTGCGCCATGGTCTTCTGCCGCATCGACTCCAGCGTGTTATACGGGTTGTTCCTCGGACCGGCATCGCAGGACACGGTTCCGTGGGTGTATCCCATCCCGCGCAACGCCGCATCGGTTCCCAGTAGGTCTTCCACGATGGTCACACCGTGCTTGAGTGCCTCCTTGGGACCCGGCGGGTTGGTCGGATCAGCCACCGTCAGATCGTAGAAGCTGACCGGGTAGTGACCCATGTTGGTCTCGACGTTGAGGGCTTCCTTGTCGACCTCGTTGGGGACGATTCGGGTGGTCAGCGTCAGGGGAGCGTCCATGCGTCCACCACGGGTTCGCGGCAGGAACAGCCGACTGAAGTTGATCAGACCGTCGCCCAGCATCATGATGCAGTCGATGTCGCCATCGCAGTTCCTACGCTTGGCGGCGTGGAAGAACGGGTGTCCGTAGTGTCCCTTGATGTGAGCGAATCCGATGATCCTGCACAGCACCGCACCCGAGGTGTGGGGAGCCAGCCCCATCACCAGTTGTCCGATCAGATCGCGGGGCTTGGAGCAACCGTAGATGGGATCCAGGTCGTAGATGTGCTTCAGTTCGTCGTCCACGAAACGGCAGACGTTCAGCAGACCGTCCACGCAGTTCCAGGGCACCACGATGTCCTGCGGGTATAGCTCGATGACCTGATCGTCGGAGACCACCGGGTTACCGTGTGCGTCGGTGTCGTAACCGAGTCGCACCGCGTCCTCGGCGCTGATACCGATCTCGTCGGGTCGGAAGTGGGTCATTGTGATGTCCACCATGTCGAAACGCACCGTGCCGTCACGGAAGGTGCTGGTGTTGTTGCGTGCCCGCAGGATGCCCTTCTCCAGGATCTCCGGATGCTTCTCACCCGAACCGAGGTAGGTATCGCCCTTGACCGGTAGGTCGGTGGTCTGTTCGACCGCATCCTTGGCGGCGATCCACATCGGTTCCATCTCGAACTGGTGATCTCTGACGATCTCCATCAGGTCGGTGTTGGCACCGCACTCCGGACAGACGCCGTGGACTCCCTGCTGCTTGCATTCCGGACACTCCCGCCATCCGATCATGACTGTATCGGGTTTGCGAACCGCGTCATGCACCCGTCGTTGGGTTCCGACCTTCTTGCCCAGCGGGAACAGACAGTGGATGGCTGGCTTCAGTTCCCTGTGCTTGGAACCCTCTGGTTTGCCCATGCGAGCTCCGATTCGGAGACCGATCGGTTGCCGGATCAGGATCTCCGGCAGAGCCGCTTGCAGAGCCTCCAGGCCGGTCTTCCCGTTTACGTCAAAATTGACGTAAACCGATTTTGTGTAACTGCTGACGTGGATCAGCAACTCCGAGTGTGTTCCGACCAGCCTGCGATCCGCGGTCACATCGACGTGTAACCGGTAGACGATCTCCAGATCGGACTCGTCGACGGTGTCCCCGTTCATGCGTTCCAACAGCCCGATCAACTCCTCGGCGGTAACCTCCTGGGCACCCACCGGAACGAAACGCGGATCCAACGGTATCCCCAGATCGACCGACTCATTGATCGCTCCAGCCAGGTCGGTGACCGGAGCGCCCGAACGCAGTTGCTGGTGCCACTCCGGAACGTATGGGCTGGCCGCCAGCGGATGGTTGTTCTCCAGGAACTCGCCCACCGGAACCAGTAGGTCGCCCAGATCCCAGACCTTGGCGATCGGGTAACCGTCCTCGTTGGGGGACACATCACCGGGAATCTCGTTCTCGTCGTTGATCCGTCGACCCGAACCGTCCAGGAACTGCACATAGGGACCGTCGATCTCGGTGCACGGCGTCACCACCGTCCCCTTGCCGGGTCGTTCGTATTTGAGTTGGGTTCCGACGATGGCGAAACCCGACAACGCCGCCATGGTGGCTGGGTGGCAGGCAGTAGTGGCCAGACCCGCCAGGCGCGAACGTCCGTATCGGAGTCGGAAGCCACCGGGAGCCATCGGCTGGCTGAAGACCGGTCGTCCCGCCAGCACGTCGGAGATGAACTTGAACGAAGGCTCGATGCCCTTGGAGCTGCCACCGGTCTTGACCAACTTCCGTAGCCAATCCCAGCCGTCCAGACCCAGCGCATCCACGTATTTCAGGATCTTCGGAGCCTTCAGCACCATGCCCTCGCAGAGCACCAGCAGGGCACCCTCACGGATCTTCGGGCTGGTCACGCGACCCGGAGCCGGTTCTCGGTATCCGGTCACCTCGCCACCGACGCCCTCGCCGTCGATGTAGATCGGGCAGTTGCCGAGGATCAGTTCCAGTTCGGGGTTCGACGGTCGGTATTGCAGACCGCGTGCGTATTTGGACACCTCCTCCTTGAATCGTTCGATCTCCTCGAAGTGGGTCTTGGGCGGATCCAACCGGAACTCACGACGTAGCAGGTCGCCGATCAGCACCGACAACGCCTGACCGGTTCCACCGGCCGATCGGATCGGACCGGCGTATGAGATGCCGAGACACGGTCGGTTAGCCCCTGGATTGTCGTAGACGCGGCAGGTCACCACGCCCTCCAGCGGAGCCACCAGGATGCCCTCGGTCAGCACCGCCAATCCGGCACACACCCCGTGGTATATCGCCAGACTCAGGTGGGTCTTGTCCGCCGACTCCCGCTTGCGGTCGGGTGTGGCATCGAAAGCCGCCACGGTATCCCGCCATGGAGTATTCAGGCCATCCTGGTCGTAGACTACCGTGGCTCCCATCCCGCCGCAGTCATCGCACAGGTATCGGCTGGATTCGCCGGTGCCGTTGCAGGAACCGCAGGTTCGCTTGGAAGAGTAGAGGAAGGTCTCGGCCGAGACGATCTTGGCGATCTCCAGAGCCATACGCTCACGGTTGCCGTCGTGCTCGACCTCCAGGTCACGAATCTGCTCCGCGGTCCGTCGTTCGTGCAGGAAGTCCAGCAACTTCTGGACGCGATCGGCCAGGTCGGCCGCCTGCGGAATCTCGACGAAGTTGCGTGGGTCACGACCCATGGCTCGCGCCATGGCCGCCACCTCGTAGATCTCGTCGCATCCCGCCTGCAGCGATGCCCAGTATTCGTCGAGCGGACCTCCCATGGTCCCTGACGCGGCAGTCACCTATTTCAAACGGTTGATGACGCAGGCGAGGGGGTCGTATCCCGTCAGGTGGTAGGAGGAACGGGCGTGGATCTCCTCCTGGAAATCATGACTGAGTCTACGGGCCGCGATCTTCAGACCCCTGCGCTGATCGACATTCTCCAGCGACCCGTCGTTGAACATCGGTTTGAGTCCGTTGATCGACTGCGTCCAGATCTTCTCGATCACCGTCCCCCACATGACGTTGGAGATGACCCATTCATCGGCACTCCCTCCAGGGGACGATACGGATCCCCGCGTCCGCCACGAACCACAGGTGTCGCCGAGCATGGCGGTGGGTGTCTCCATGCTCCTGGCCACCGCACCGTTGTTCTTCAACGAGATCCAGACCGTGTTGAGGATCGCGTTGACGTATCCGTTGTAGAAAGGATCCCAGTTGTTCGGCCACCCGCAGAAGGCTCCGAACAGCAGCAACTCCACCGCCCACTCCTGATCGGAGGTGATGGCCAGGCTGGTGTTATGGCCCACCCAGCGGATCCCGTGGATCTGGTTCTGGCTGTCGATGTGGCAGCCGTCCCCGTCGTGCGTCCAGTAGCCCACCGTTCCGGACGGGATGCCCTGCCCGTAGGGATCATCGTCCCTGATCATGGTGAATCGGAGCACGTATGAGTAGGCCGGCACGTCACCGAATCCGTATGGCGAATACCTCGGGGCCTGGCAACCGTTCAGATCGTGCGGCAGATCCACCGTGGGACGCTGCGAGACCGAGTTGCCCTCGATCTGAGGGAACAGGAAGTTGCTGCTACCCAGCTTCCCGTAAGCATCCAGATCGTCCTGGGTCAACTGCGGTATGCTCTCCAGGATGGCTCTCTGCGTCGCATTCGGAGTCGCCATCAGGAATCACCGAACCCGACCAGCGCCACATGTATCGCGAACCTCGGAGCCCGTCCGTCGGCGTAACCGAATCCGTCCCAGATCGTGAACTGGTCACTGGGTCGGTTCCGTAGGTGGAGTTCCAACGATTTCATAGCCTCCTCGTAGAAGGGATCGTATTCGGGGGAGTCAAACATAGCCTCTTCGTCATCGTAGTCATCGGGATCGGTCTTGGTGTATCCCTGCCGAGACATGAACCCCTCGACATCGACCACCGCGTTCTCGCGGTTCATGTAGGTATAGGCACCGATGGTGGTCAGGGGACCCCATCTCTGCACGCCGCCGGTGTTCAGGTCCCGGTATTCCGGCCAGGCACCCCAGGCGCAACCGGTGCAGCGATCCTGCGTGTAACTCTCGTCCACCAGCACGCTGACCACCACGAAGTTCTGGTCGCCCTCGAACACGGCTTCGACGTTCTGCACGATCCTCACCGTGGTGTTGATCAGACGGATCGGTTCGGAACTCCTCATCCGCCCACCATCCTGGCCAGTTCGCCCGGCGGGCAGTTCTCGATGCGCTCGAACTCCGCCCAGTGCCCATCCCAGAACTCCTCGGTATCCATGTTGCTGTAACTCGTGGTCACGTTACCGTTCCGGATGGCTTCCTTGATCCAGGTCACCACCTCGGGTGCGAACACCTGGCGTCCGCATTCGTCGCAGTGCCGTTCGCGGTCCAGGTAGATGATTCCGCCACATTCGGGGTCGGTTCCTCGCTCGATCTCCCGGCAGTCGGCAGCCAGTCCCGTGATGCGGTAGGCGTTCACACCGGTCCTTTCGGCCAGGACATCGCCCATCATCTCCTCCACCATCTCGGCCTGGTAGGCGTTGGAGATCAGACGACGCAGACCCGCCACCGACACCAGCACCTTGCCGATCTGGTTGATGGTAGCGGTGTGCTCCATGGTCTTTGGTGGTGCGAACGACTACAAGAACGCTTAGGTAGGTGCGACCAGTCATTGGTGCCCATGGACGACCTCCAGATTCTGTTAATTGCCTTCGGATACCTCGTAGCCTTCATGGCCGGTCGCTGGACCGCCATGCGATCCGCCATCCTCACCAACCTGGCCGAAGCCGTCAGCGACGGCATCGACAAGTTCGAGGATGTGACCGGCATCGACGTGCCCGATGACCTGGAGGAGCAGATCGAAGACGCCGTCGACGATCTGGCCGAGGAAGTGCTGGACGCGGTCGAGGATGCTGCCGAGGACGTCGTCGAAGCCGTCGAGAACGCCGAATCCATCGAGGATGCCGTCGAGTCCGTCAAGGACGTCATCGATGTCTCGCTCGACGACCTGGAGGATCTCACCGTCGCCGGCCTCAAGGAACGACTCACCGAACTCGGTCTGGAAACCAAGGGACGCAAGGCTGAGTTGATCGCCCGCATCAAGGATCACGTCAACAGCAACTGATTGGGTTATATGGGTGGCAACCCACCCCCCGATCATGCCCAGAGACATCCTCACGCTTCTGGCTGAGACCCAGGAGTTACACATCCCATCCGGTCGGCACGATCTCAGTTGGTCGTGGGCGTCACAGAACGATCCCCATTCCTTCGAGGGTCGCATGGCGGCCGCTACCGATCCCGTCGATCGAGCCATCATCGCCGCCAGCAAACGCAAGGGACGCATGGGCTCCCATGCCTTGGCACTCGGTAGCCTGCGTGGGTCCACACCACCGCAGGGCGTCGATCTGACTGATCTGGTGGATTGGTTCACCGGAATCCTGGCTTGCGGTTCCTCCCGCCTGGACTTCACCAACCGTCGTTCCATCGGACACCGACAGGTTCCCAACTACCGCACCCTGCAGATGGGTTCGGTCTACCTGATCCCCGAACGGATTCCCACCCTCAGTTGGTCCCGGCCGGTGGCCGAGGCACCAACCAACGCCATCAGGTTCAACCTGATAATCCCCCGTGAGATCTCACCACGGGGCACCAACGTCTACGGAGACATGATCATCATCGAGCAACCTTCCGCACCCACTTTCGTGATTCGCAGGGGTTGGCGCTGCTGGGTCGCCAACATCTACGATGCCGATAATCCCAGATCCAAGCAGGGTCTACTGGGCATGCTGGAGGATGAGAACCACCTCCGCAACGTCCACCTGTTGGACAACTTCTGCAGCCGTGTTTTCAACCCGTGGCCTTTCCTGATCAACTGGACCGCCGATGGTTCTGCTCTGGAAGGCACCTACGTCTCCTGACTCATGTCGTAGCGATACCGTATCCTGACGCCATCGGCAGGATAGGATTGGACATCGTTCTTGTCGAGGAAGAACACCTGGAAGCGACCGGTCGGCATTTTGATCGGTCCAGGTCCGGACAGATCGGATACCGCCATGAAACGAGGTCCCGACGGATCGACGTTGTCGTCGACGCCCATCCGAACCTCGACCAGTCGCAGGTTGAATCTCTGCAGCAACTCCTCCAGCATGGTCACCTTCAGCGGACCGGAACCCGACCAGCGGTTGGCGGCCACAGCCGCACCGCGAACCTTGCCGGAACCCAGGAAAGACGACGCCACCGGCGATCCAGAGATGTTGGCTCGCATCAGCTTGCGTCGCAGAGTCTCCAGGATGGCGTCACGGTGATGACGCACCGCGTCCACCGGATCAAGCGTGCTGGTCAGCGGATCCAGATCGAACTGCCACCAGATGTCGGTGTAGTTGTCGCCACGAGTGGTGCTGGCGTTGGGTCCGGCCTGTCCGCCGCGACCCAGGGTGGTTCCGTCCATGCTCTCCAGTTTCCCGTAGACCACCGTGGAATACCGGTGAACCGGCACGAATGCCGGTTTCCAGCGACCCGATGACGGATCCTTGGTCATGATCGGACGATCCACGCCGTTCTGGTCGGGAAGGGTCTGACTGGCCATCGTGGCGATAGTGGTGCCCAGATCGGCGGAGACCGCCGTAGCCGAACGTCCCGCACCCAGACCCTCCAAAAAATCGGGGATCAACTGCTGCGGAGTCCGCTGGGGCACGATCTGAAGGGGTCGACCGCGTCCGCGTCGTCGGTAGGACCACGGGATCCCGTTGTCGTCCATCCATCGCACCAGCGTCCGCGAGGTGGTTCCGCACATCTCGGTGGCGGGACGAGCACCCAGCCCCGTTCGAACCATCAGGTCGTAGGCGCGCATGGCTCGCTGCGCCGTGTCGGGATTCATGGCCATGGTAACACCTACTGCAAGCATCTACTTGAGGGTGTTCACGGTCCAGTTGATCAGGAACCGGTAGGGGTGACTCTCCACCAGGTAGATGACGTGGTCGTTCATCCAGCCGTCTTCGACCGACCATCGCATCAGCGAAGGCGTGCTGCGGGGATCAACCACCTCCTCGGATCGACGAGCCACCCACGACTCCTCGGTCAGCACTTCGATCGGAGCAGTAGATGAACCGGCGTAGGAGCAACCCACCATCCCGATCCCTATCCGTCCGTATCTATCCACATCCTCGTCGAACCAGATGACCGAGAACGGCATGTCCGGTCGCGGGGGTGACCCCGAAACATCGGCACCGCCTCGCAGGATCTCCATGCCGGAATCCCTGGCCGCTCGCAGCACCGTCAGCAGATCGGTCTCGGGATCCCTCTGCGCCAGCCTCTGCAGTAGCGGATTGACCCTGGCCATGCCGGGGTATGCCAGATCACGGGGACTCCGTGTCTTGGGCAGTAGTGGGTTGACCCTCAACGACCCCAGGAATGACCCCCCTGACGACCCCAAGAGCCCCGCGTGGTCATGCTACGCCACCTCCGTCCGACTCCGGATCCGATGGACCCAGAGCTCCGTTCCTGCCCAGCAACCTTGAGATGTGTGGGTGCACCGTGAACGAACCGTCCGGACGGACGGTAACACCCAACTGGAAGAAGACCCAGTAACCCTTTCGAGCCACCCAGTCCATCATGTCGGAGACCGGATCGGAGGAGCGTTCCTCCCACGGTTTCTCCGAGTTGTTGTCGTAGAGTTCCCTCAGCAGCGGGTATCGGACGTCCCAAGGAATCAGACCGATGCTGTTGCGGAAACGCGGGTAGTAGAAATCGCGGAGGTATCCCCAGGTGAGATCCTCCGGATGGCGAACCTGATCGACCATCAACTCTCACCCCCTTCGGGGAACGACCACTCCGAGCGGGGTTGGAACACCAGCATGTCGTCGCCGATACGCAGGACGCCGTTGAACGACTCCAGTTGTGATAACTCTTCGTCGGTGATCCTGATGCCGGCGTCGCGGATGTCGCGCACCGAGATCGGTTCTGGGAATCTCGTGATGGCGGTGGCGTGCTTGGCCACCAGGTTCGGATCGATCTCGGCGTTCATCAGGTCGATCGGGAAGTCGTGGGTCATGGTCTGCAGGCTCTTGCGGAACAACTCGCTGGCCTCGTCCAGGTGCGGGAACTCCACGGTCTCGGCACCGCACAGACGTGCGAAGGCACGGACCAGGTTGACGAACTCCTGGTATTTGCGGTAGTCGGTGGTGACGCCGGCTCGCTTGATGAACACCTTGCGGAAGGCCTCGTTGTCCTCGAACGAGTCGAACTCGGAATTGACCAGCGGTTCCAGCGGCCCGATCCTCGGTATTGATCCCGACACCACACGCAGGTATTCCCGGAAGAATATCCGCCACATGGCCTCGGAATCGCGGTTGGTCGAGGCCTCATGCGCCCCGTCCATGGTCCGTAGGATGTTGGATCTGATGTGGTCCTTGGCGTCCTCGCCGGCCAGACTCATCTGGGTGAAAATGAGGGTGAGGCGACTCATGATCTGGTAGGTGTAGTCGCCGAATGCCGCCAGCATGGCGGTCTTGTCGGAGTAGTCATCGATGTTGCCCTGCGAACCGAAGTCGGCAGGTGGATTACCGAGGAAGAGTAGGTTGGTGCAGGTCTCACGACGGGTGTGGACGTTGCCCTTGCTGATGGCCACGTAACCGTTGGCCATGGCGTTCATGAGCTCGCCGAAGGTCTCGTCGGCCCAGGTCTGGAACTCCGAGACGGCGATCCGCTCGTTGTGCATCTTGGGGAGCAACCCCAGACTGACGCTGTTGATGTCGTCGCCGGACATGGCTCCGATCAGTCCCGCCACCGTGGCCTGCTTGCCGGTTCCAGCGATGCCGCAGGGAACCAGGGGCTCGATGACGTGCTCGATCATGTGGTCTTTGCCCTCGCCGACCGACGAGACGATGCCGATGTGCAACATGTCCTGCTTGGTCCGTGGACTCAGGCAGAACAGCATGATCGCCTTCTTGAGGTAGTCCTTGGCGTAGAGGCGACCCCACAGCGTGTCGTCGCGGATCATCAGATCCAGAGGAGTCAGTCCTCGAGCCACCACGGGGTAGCCGTTGAACTCCCATCGTCCTGGACCGGTTCGGTAGCGTCCCAGATCTTTGTTGTCGATGATGGTCAGGGTGCTACGTTGGTAGTCGACCGGCATGCCGTTGGCGTCCAGACGAGCCTCCTCACGAACCAGACAGGTGTATCCGGAACACAGATCCACGAATCCGCGCAGTTGCTCATGGGTCATCTGGGAACGACTGGTCTCGTGATACGGCGCCAGGGCGTCGACCACGAAAATGCGTTCCTTGCCACGATTGCGGAAGGCGCCGGAGACGAAGACCTTGGAACCACGTTGCAGACTCTCGGTGACGTCGACCATGATGGCGGTCAGCCACGCATCCGTATTGGACCCGGATGACGAATCGCCGCCGGCCAGCACGCTGCGGTCAGCGTTGGAGGCCGTGCACTCGATCGAGTATTCGCCGTCGGAGAGGACGAAGCGCAGTTCCGTTCGGTCGGTTCCGATCTTGGGAGGCAGAGGGGCATCCTCGAGCTTGAGACAGACACCGCTGCCCCAGGCGTAGTTGCCGGTTACCTTGGATCGGTAGACCGAAGCCAGACTGACGCTGTGATCATCGTAACCATCGACGCAGGCTCGGACGTAATCCGTGATGGGCCCCGGGATCTTGTTGTCGGACATGTTTCAAACCTCCTGCGTGACCCAACGGGCCCGCAAGTGGCCTTCAACCATGCGTCGACGTGTTCGATCAGAGCCCAGGGAGAGGGAGACCCCTCCCGCTGCCGCAGCAACGGGGGGGTGGCCGACCCAGTTGGGTTGTGACGTCGCCTGATGGCGGATCAGCGCGGTGGTCCGACTCAGTCCTGGAACTGGTCCTCGGGAACGGGAGGGACGACGAGGCTGTCGTTCTTGCCGGCGGAGTCGGTGACCTTGATGCTGAAGCGGTTGTAGGTGCGACCGGTCTTGGAGGTGTCCTGGTGGCGGAGGAAGGTGACGACCATGGGGTAGGCGTGGCCAGCTTCGAGGGCCTTGGCGACAGCGGAGGTGAGGTGCTCCTGCTCGTAGCCGGAGAGCCAGAAGGTCTGTCGGCGTCCACCGGTGGGTTCGATCACACGGACTGCGGTGTTGTAGGTGGTCTCGTCGCCTTCGACGGTGTAGTTGCCGCTGATGCCGGAGGTGTAACCTTCGAGGAGGTAGTCCTTGTGGAGGTTGTCGCGGTCCACCTTGAGGGTGTCGCGGACTGGCCACTTCTGGGTGGTCTCCGTCTTGTCGTTCTCAATGTCGCTCAGGAAGTTTTCGATTTCGTTGCTCATTTCAATCATCTCGCTTTTTGTTTTGTTTTGTTTGGGGTGGTGTCCCGTGTTTGTTGCTGGGGACAAATCTCCGTTGTCCCACTACCCCTATAAAGAAATCGGATGGGGTGGCCGGGATCCATAGATCCAAGTATGACGCGCGCGCGAGTGCATCGGTTTCCAGACCTGGCCGAGGTAGACTTGAAATATCGTCGACGCCGAGATACCCCCATGAGCAAGCGATGGTTTGACCCCGCAACCGGCGTCGAGAGGGTGCAGGACGACGCCCCCAACCCTGGATGGTTGGCCGTGATCACGATCCAGATGCCCGACGGCCGGCAGATCGACTCCACCCTGCAGTCCCTGGAGTCGTGGTTGGCCACATCCCCGGCCGGATACGTCGTCGATTACGACAGCAACTTCGACGAGATCAGGATCTCCTTCGGGGATGCCGCTTCTGCAGCCGCCTTCGGTGACCAGATCGTGCCGACCATCACCTCCTGCCGCTACTTCGTGGCCGAACTCGATGACGATAACTGGTATGTCGGCATCGACGGTAGCGTTCCAACCTACGACGGGGACGAGGTCATCGGTGTCGATGACGAAGCCGATCCCGATGTCCCCGATATTAGCGGCGGTGGCGGTGGCGGTGGCCCCGGTCCCGGACCACCCCCCATCCCACCCGTGCCCTGGGAGGACAAGGTTCCGTTCCCCGAGACCGGTCCCGAACCCGGACCACCGGAGATCCCGATCAACGACGAGCAACCCGACGATTCCACACCCATCGATCAACTCGCCAAGGAGCAAGCCGATGAGGACCTGAAGGGCATCATCCCGGATCCCGACGGCGACTTCGAGCACCCCGACGGTGCACCCGCCAACGAGAAGAAGGATCGCAAGCCCTGTTCCGATTGCGACGGAACCGGTCAGAAACCCGAGGACGACGGAGCCGGAGGCGACGACGGCGATGAGTCCGATAGCGGGGACGGTGACGAAGGCGACGGCGACGGAGACGGCGACGGTGAAGGCGACGAATCCGGTGACGGCGAAGGCGACCAGGATGAGGAATCCGAGGGTGGCGGCGACGGCGAAGGCGAAGGCGAAGGCTCATCCCCTGGCGAATGCGAAACCTGCGGAGGTAGTGGCGAGATGCCCGATGGTGACGACGGCGAAGGCGACGAATCTGGTGACGGTGACGGTGACGACGACGCCGAGGAGGAAGACCAACCCCAACCCGACGACCCCTATGATCCCGAACCAGTTGTCGAGGCCGCCAATCGAGCCATCAACGCAGCCAATCGAGCCATCCAATCCGACGACCCCGAGGAGATCCGCCAGGCGGTCTCGGAGTGCTTCCAGGCCA
>Ga0070745_1000554_pt1 | contig 22396 bp, 41 predicted proteins | sample VirMetDEL_Mar_4_FD_77438 | JGI IMG/M metagenome (GOLD analysis project Ga0070745, IMG submission 77438) | Aqueous microbial communities from the Delaware River and Bay under freshwater to marine salinity gradient to study organic matter... | ecosystem: Environmental > Aquatic > Marine > Coastal ...
CAAGGAACAGATCATACAACCAACGGTAGTTGTTGTTGGTTTCTCTTGCCCACACTGCTGAAGGATGGTTCTTGTGTGTGCATTTGTACATGCTTTGCTTGTCAGCAAAGTCGTCGCCATCAATCATGCGCCATGCTGTTGACAGTAGCTGACCTGTCTCAAGGATCATCTTCACTACGTGCTTGTCACAGTGATACTGTGCAGCTTTTACTGGGTCTATGTCTAGCATAAAGATATTCATTCGTCTTCATCCATTATGTCATTCACAAACATTTGGTCTTCAGTCATGATCTCGTCTGCCTCTTGCTTGGCAAGACGCTTGGCTTCCTTGCTACTGTATCCTTCCTCAATGTATGTGGAATACAGTTCTCGAAAGACAATCTTCCTGTCTTTTACCCAAAGGTTCTTCATCACTCCTCGCTGATATCTTTCTCTAGTTCTTCCAGCATCTTTTCAGATGTATTGCCCAGCGCCTTTTCTTTCCGAACCTTCTGGATTGCAGTATCAATATACTTCTCCTCGTCTTCAATGCCGGATATATCCTTGACAATATATGTACGTGCAATCTCGTAGCCTTCAGGACCAAACTCATTCTGAATAATCTTCAGAATATCTTCCATTGACCAACCACGAATGGCACTGGCTTTGCCAAGGTCCATTAGCTGATCGACACGATAGGTGATTTCACTCTCGTTCATGTTGTCCTCTTCACCAGTCAGGTTGTTTAGGGGTTGTGAGGTCATCGTCATCTTCAATAAACTCCTCGTAGATAAGTTTCCAGAACTCAGTCAGGTCGTCCTGATCGTTGGGGTTGTAACCCATTGCCATCATTTCGATGCGGATAAGGCGGTGGAAGTCAACCTTGCCCTGATAATACATACGTTCAACAGCCCAGTCAAATGGTATTAGCTTCCCTGACCCCGGTACTTCTTCCATGATTGCCTCTTGTGTTTATTCTTTGGTTGGGAGTTAGCTGACCGCCCGATAGATGTTCGTCGATGTTGTTCAGAAGGTGGTTTCTCGTTGCCACGTAGTGTTTTAGCCATTGTCCTCTCCAGTTAGTGTCTTCCATGATACGGGAAACAGGCGGTTAGCATAGTAGCCAATGCCTTTGGCAACCTCACCTGTCTCTCGTTGTGCTGTCTCCTCCATGCGTAAGTTATACACACGAGAGAAGGCATACAAACTTCCTGACCAGTACCATTCGGTAAACATCCCTTGTGGTAGGACGGCTCGTGCTTGTTCAGCACACGCACCCAAGTTAATCAGGCCGTTGTAGGCATCAATAGCATGTCGTGTTGCGTCTTCATATATGTGGATAGCAAGGCTTGGAGATATTATCTCCTCGTCCATTGAACCTTGCTTCAGGTTTTCGTCTTGCTTACGCCATGTCTCAGGTATCCAGAGGTCAGGATCATAGGTGACGTAACGGCGGCTGATCTCATTCCACGACAACCCCACCTGATGCTTTGCTAGTTGCCTTGCAACAAAGATTGGTGCTGCAATACGCACTGACATGGTGGCATGAGAGAAAGGCGACCAGTGATTGTGCAGTGCCAAATACTCAATTAGTTTCTCGTCTTTCTTGCGTAACGTCTTGGTTTTGCTACGACTTTTGTCGTCCAAGTCCCAGTCAGATTGTTTGTTGAATGACACACGTGCTGCGTTCACCACTGAAAGATCACTGCCCATGTGGTCGATTAGTTCGACTGTTACGAGATGATTGAATTTATATTCCATTACAGGTAACGATGTCCTTCGTTGGTTGTGTAAACTACGTTCTTGATTTCAAACTCTGCTATGCAGCGGCGGCAACCGATACATGGCTTTGCCATAGCTCTTTCATATCCAGTGTCGTTTATGTTGCGAACTCTGGCAATGTAAAGAGTACTTTTTCTCAGGGTATCAAGTCCACTCCGCTTGATTGCGTTCTTGATCGCATTGATTTCAGCGTGTAAGTGGATAGCGTGATCGTTCTTGCCCCACTTCGCCTGAAAGGGATCAGTCTTGTATGAGTTGGCCCCAAATGAAATGATTTCTTTCTTATAAACAACAGCAGACGTGAGCCTGTAATTCCTGACAGGATCAGGAATATCAACAGCAGCTTTCATAAGGATGTCCAAGAACTTTTCATTTCGTTTGAAGACCGCCGAGCCTTCTTCGTCCATGTTATTTTACCGGGAGTATCTCCGTTGCATCGGGATAGTCTAGTCGTGCATCAGCTATGCTGTCATACATTTCTTTGTACTCAACAAAGCCGTCGCCACAACACCATCTGCACTGGCTTACTAGGCCTTCACGCCAAGGTTCATATACATATGATTCAATACTTCCTTCACCGTCACAATCAGGACAGCGAACACGAATGATTGTGTTAGCGGTAGAAGACATGCTTGTTAATCCTTATTGTCTTTTCTTTGGTAATGCTCCATTTAGGAGCTACGTAATCTGCATGATAATACAACGCACCATCTGATATGTCAACAGATTGGTTGTGCATAACACGCCATGAAAGATACTTTGCTTTGTCCCAAGACTTATGATCCTTTGGATCATCTGACTTGCCGTCGCAGTAGAAACTGAACTGACACATATGTCTGACAGGTATATCGGGATTGCTCTTGTAGGTTGGGCCTTGAGTCACAACGTCACAGACGTTATCGGGAAAGCCATCGTCGTTGACACGATTGAGGACAACATGTGCCACTGCTACTTGTCCAGCAGTAGGCTGGTTCCTTGCCTCCCAATAGATAGCGAGGGCAAGGCACGTTGCCGGATCGGCAAAGATATTCATGATGCTAGTGTCCTAAGTAAAGTTTAGCGTTCTCTATGTTATAGGAACCTATAAATTGCCTACCGTATTCTTCTTCAAGGTAGTCAGCAAGATAGCGGAAAGAGGTGATAACATCTTTCACCTGTTGTGCTGCTTCAGCGTCATCAGTTTTGATGCCAACCACCAACTCTCCGCTATCTGTCTGCTTCAAGGGTGACATGAGACTGTCAAGAAAATCCTCCGCTAAGTGTTGGTATGTAATTGTAATGTGATTGAAGTCATCTTCGTCAAACCTAAACGAGATGCCAATGCCTTCCTTATCAGGAAGTGCTAGTACCATGTCACCCATGTAATGTTTAGTCCTTACCAGCCGCTTGTGGTTGCAGAGTATTGTAACGCAGGATCGTTCTCCCACTCCTCATAGCCATTCATGAAGTCATTGATGTCTCCCAAGGCAACATCATAAAGCATCTCAGCGTCAGCCACTGTGAGAATATATGCCTCTACTGAGGAAGGTATCTCGCTGTAGCTTTGGTAATTGTACTTAGTCATGGATCACTCTCCTTTCGGGGTGGATAGGAGTTGGACGTGGAACGACACGCCCAACGAACCCTACTATTTTAAATCAACTCTACAGGCATGTCAAGTTTGTACGCCTCAAGCCATTCAGGTTCTGCATGGGTAAGGTGTGCAAAGTTTTCAAGCTCTTTGATATACATATCACCAGCCTCAAATGAACCATAGGTCATTGGGGATTTTGCCCACACAAACCACCTTGCATATTCATTGCCCCTTTCCTTATCGGGACGCTGGTATGTCTTACAGACATGGAACACAAAGTCTCCTGCTTCATAGATGGCATACGGATTGTCTTTGTCACGGCTCTTGCCGAAAGGGTTCTTCGTGGTCATTCGTCATCTCCTCCATGAGGTTTCTAAGAGAACCATCTTAGTCTCTCATATAAGAGAGGCTAAGTGGTATCTCTAAGGGTTGCGAGGCTAACCGTGGCCCCGCACGTGCCTATTGAGCGGCAAACCTATTCGTCACCATAGTACCCGTAGTCTTCGTCAGTTCCCCATCCCGCAGAAGCTAATGCTTCAGCGTCATCGGAATAGTCATTAGCTGAATACGGTTCTTCCTCATCTTGATTAAGATGGTAGTCCTCGTGGTTCAACTCATAGAGGTAGTCATCCGTTACAAAGTAACGAACATCTGCCTCAGTTGTAAACGCATCACGGTGTTTCAGCCCTTCAGCAATCAGCTTGTTAAGTTCAAGCCGTTGTTCAACGGAAAGGTCTTCGATGCTTTCATATTTCATTGCTTACCTCCTATTCGACGATCTTCACATCGTACCCGAGCAGTTTGGATACTTCTGCGACGGTCAGTTCTTTGATCTGTCCTTCCCGGTCTTTGATCTGTCCTTCAAGGACATCGATGCCGCTGATCCCGTAGAAGATATCAGGGTCGAATCCGGGGATGTCCCAGACACGCTTCCGATCTTCCGGGTCGGCCTCGTCCCACGACTTCTGGAAGGCCTCCTTGTATTCGTAGGACTTCAGGTAGCCTCCCGTTGTCTTGTATTCAGGGTGGTCCTTCTTCTCCCGGTCAGTCATGTCAGATTCCTCGACCCACTTGGTCAGGTTGAAGTTTAGGAATTTGGGGAGATGCGCCTGAGCCCATTCGGACCGGCTGATCGTCTTGTTGAATGCCCGGATGGTGTCAGCCTTGGTCGTGTTGAAATACCCGGTCTCGGAGTTGACCGAGTTCCAGTTGCCGGTGTTCCAGTGGCCTGTGTTCCAGTGGCCTGTGTTCCAGTGGCCGGTGTTGCGGCTGCCGGTGTTGCAGTGGCCGGTGTTCAAGTTTCCGGTGTTGCGGTCCCCGGTGTTGCGGTGGCCGGTGTTCCAGTCCCCGTTGTTGTGGTTGCCGGTGTTGTAGTTCCCGTTGTTGTGGTTGCCGGTGTTGTTTTTGCGGTCAATCATTGATTGCTTCTCCGTAGCGTTCTCTGGTTTCACGGACCAGTCGTCTGTATTGGTTAAGGCCAAGGCCGTGGCTCTTACTTTGCCTCCACTGGAAGTGCTGCCTTCATTGCTTCAATCCATTGTACCAGATCAGCAATAGCTGTGTCCAGATCAGCTTTCTTGTAGGTCTTGCCAGTGTGTTCACTGACCATGCCCAACAAATCCTTGAGCCTGACACCACGATGGACTTTCAGTCCCACCTTCCACATCTTCAAGGCTCCCTTGATTTGGAAGGCTCTAAAGAGTTGGATGGCATCCGGTCCAACAAAGCTAGTGCCTACGGCATTGGTGGAAATGTAGCTGTCAGTCATTAGATTTCTTTCCCTGCAAAATTAATTTCATACTGGGCTGAAGTATTCAGCCACTGTTCAAACTGCAGTATGGCCGAAAACTTGTCGTCATCGCCTGTTTCCAGCATGTAGCTTTCGATCCAGCGTTGCTCATAAGTATCACGGGCCTCAGTAGTGAGGTCATCCCATCCAAGCCATTTGCTGTCAGTCATTAGTTTGCTCCTCACTACGCTTGGTGATGGAATCACCAAACTGGATTGCCTGTTCATACGTTCTGTTGTTCAGATAGTAAGAGGCAGAGCCTGTTTCAACTACCCAGCACTCATCCCCTGAGTCATAGCTAACGCTAAAGAGTTTGCTTTGCATTGGAAATCTCCAGATCAAGGTTGTTTGTAAAGAACTTTACATCGTGTTCAACACCTTTCCCATCCGTTACCGTTACCGTAAAAACCCTAAAGGGTTCAAAGGCAATGTTAGGATCAGTATGTGAACGATCACTCACCTTAATGTCTGTGACATTATGTATGCTAAACTCAGCCATCGTTTATTCCTCCTCATCTTTCAGATGTTCAGCAATCTCATGCCAGTTTACTTCCGAAAGGAAGGCCATAGCATAGTTACGGGCCAGTCCTTCGGACTGAGCGTCGATATGTTCTGTCACTAATTCCTCACATTCTTCAGCAGTCATTCCTTTAAAGGAATCCATGCCATCGAACCATTCCAGATTGACACGCCAAGTGGCGTAGTTTGTCCAGCCATTGTGGGTTGTGTTGTCCATGAGACAGTCTCCGAATTAGTTGATGCCAAGTATGGCATCGGTGTGAAGGAATGAAACGGCATCTGCATCGCTGAAGTGTTTGGGATAGCGGTTCGCCATACCCTCACACCACTGGTTCCAAAGGAACTCAGAGCCACCAATTTTCTCACAAGTATCAACGTAGTTGCGGACTTTCCTGAGATTACCTTCGGTATGCTTGTTGTGGGAAAGCTTGAACGAACCTTCCTTGTAACCATACTCTTTCAGATTATGGCAATCCAGACAGCCAACCTTGCCTGTAAGGCACTGAAGCATAAATCCTGCCTTCACCAAGCCAATGCAAGGGATGCGCTGTAGTTCTAACAGAACTTCCTCAGTTGAGATACCGCCATTGCGATAGTTCTCTACAAGATTGTAGAGCCAGTCACGGTTCTGTCGGACATACAGAATACCTTCACGCTGTTTCGGCATTAGCTCTGCTAATCCATTCTTGCCACGTTTCCGGTAGGTCTTCATGATACGGGGGAGCGTCACAAGCTGGGTACGGATTGATGCAATGACAAACACTGCTACACTTTCAGTGTTCTTGGGGCTTTGCTTTGCAAAGGCTTCAATCATTCTTTGATCACGAACAAACATAGTTTGTTTCCTTTTAGTGATAGGCTCATCAGTGACGGCTTCACCGCCAGACAGGGATTAACTCCCTGTTTCGCCTTATGCTGCTACGTTGTGGCTGATACGAACCCGACGCTTCCGATTGTTTTCAACAATCCAGCGAAGTCCTGAACGGCTAGACCGAATGGTCTTTTTGCCCTGTGTGCCGCCGTCAAAGACTGTCAGGCTGTGCCACGGGATGTCAAGCCGCCATCCATTGTTAATGGAATGGAAGCCGTAGCCATACTTCGGGGAACGAGCATTAACACGGAAGGTCAGCTTTGCTGTTTTAGCCATTGGTAGATTTCCTTGTGGTTGATTGCAATGCAGTGGTTAAGAGAACCATCTATATCTCTCACAGGATGTGAGATATAGTGGTATCTCTAAGGGTTTAGGCTGAGTGGTTGTTGACAAAGCTTTCAGCTTCATCGGGTGAGATGGTTTCAACAAAGTCACCGTTCTGGTCATGAATATCAAGATATTCATCAGAGCCAACACTGACATAAACAGCAAAGCTGGTGTTGAACTCAATATCGTCAATTGCTTGTGCAATGGTTGTCATAGGAGGAACTTCCTTTCAGGGTTGGTAAGAGAACCATCTATATCTCTCACAGGATGTGAGATATAGTGGTATCTCTAAGGGTTGTCAAGCTGCCTAGCGACGGCGGCTGCGGATCATAGCCCGACGATGGCGACGCTGTTCCCTTGCCATAGCCCGACGATGGCGACGCTGTTCCCTTGCCTTGACCTCAACCAAACGGTTGAGACGACGCTGTTCGGTAACATCGGCAAGACCCAAAGTGGCAGTGATGGACAGCCAAAGGCTGTAAGCTGCTACCAGAACACTGGCTACTGCCAGACCATACAAAACCATCTCAACCATCGTCGTCGTCCTTCAGAGTTGTTAAGAGAACCATCTATGTCTCTCATAAATGAGAGCCATAGTGGTATCTCTAATGGTTCATCACTGTCAACCCTTCGGGTTCATCAGGCTACGAGGAATCTCATCAGTGTTGCTGAAAGGCAACACATGAGAGATTTGGGGAGTTATTGTATGAAATACAATGGGTTAGGGGGTGTCCTACTTGTCTCTAGAGTGGTATAAATACCACACTTAAGAGACAAAGAGAGTGAATTTCTAGACCTTTTAGGTCTACATCGTCTCTCCATTGCCTCTTTAGAGGCAGAGTTGTTGCCATTATGCAACACTTGTGTTGTTTTTGCAGACAATAAGGATTCTTTAGAGAATCCTCCAGAATCTAGTGTGTCTATAAAGACACACCCCACCCAAAAAGTCGCGTGGCGCATGTATATATATAATACCCCTGTGACATATAGACCAAAAAAACAGGGGTGATATCATGTCGTGATGATTTGGGACGGAGCCTCGCCTATCTAATTAGACTCTTATAAGACTCTTATGTATATTATTATTGTTATCTTTTTTAATCTTTATATATATCTCTATATATCTTATAAGACCCCCTCAGTGACTCGCATAGCATATCATGCTTTGAAAGAACCTGCAAGTGTGCTACTGTATTTTTTATGATGAAAAGAATAAAAACATCCTTGCCTATCTTTTTTGTCATTTTGAGGTGGTCTTTTTACCTTCCACTTTTGTCATGGGTAGGGTATATTGTAGTGATGATGATATGGGGTACAATTTATGACAAGTGACTTTCCAGATGACTATGAAGAACTGGGTAGGATCGGAACCTTTTCAGAGCTTTCATCGTCACTTGAACAGTTGGCAATGGCAAATGCAAAGAATGACTTCCTGACCTTTGTAAGAATGTTTGCACCTACGCTGGTATCTGACTGGCAAATGGGTAGGCACATTGAAGTTCTTTCTCAGAAGTTGCAAGACGTGCATGAAGGCAAGATCAAAAGGTTGATGGTGTTCCTACCACCACGTAGTTCAAAGTCAGTTATATGCTCAAAGCTTTTCCCTGCATGGTACATAGGTAATTCACCTAACCATGAGATTATGTCAGTTTCCCATAGTGACCAATTGTCATCAGACTTTGGACGAACTGTCAGAGATATTGTCAACACTGAAGAGTTTCAAAAAATCTTTAAGGGTGTTACACTGAGGGCAGACGTTAGGGCAGCAGGTAAGTGGAAAACAAATCTTAATGGTTCATACTATGCTGCAGGTGTAAGATCACAGATTGCAGGTCGTGGTGCACATATTGCAATTCTAGATGACGTGATGTCAGAAGAGGACTCGTTTTCTGAAAGTGGTAGAAAGTATATTAAAGATTGGTATCCCTCTGGTCTACGAACCCGTATCATGCCTAACGGTTCAATTATTATTATCAACACCCGATACCATTTTGATGACCTTTGTGGTTGGCTTCTAAAGCAAGAGTTAGAAAATGACTTGCAGTATTCATTGCCGTGGGAAGTAGTCAGTATTCCTGCATGGTTAGATGAACCTGCAAGTGAACTGCTTGGCCTACCTGTAGGGTCTTCCTACTTTCCTGAATGGAAACCGGATGAGCTATTGCGTATTGATGAAGAAGAAATTAGAAACAGTAACGGTGGTAAGTACTGGGAAAGCCTTTACATGCAGAACCCTTCACCTGAAGAAGGTGGGCTGATTAAACGTAAGTGGCTGCAGGACTGGCCGTATGGCGATCCGCCTAGCTGTGACTTTGTAATCCAGACTTACGATACTGCGTTCTCAACTAAGACAACGGCAGACTATAGTGTTATCCAGACATGGGGCATCTTCTCCATGCAGGAAGACTATGAAGATGGTACTGAAGACTTTGCCTCCAATCTAATCTTGCTGTCAAACATCAAGGGCAGGTTTGAATATCCTGAGTTGAGAAGACTGGCAAAAGAAATGTATATGAAGTTTATGCCTGATGTATGTATGATTGAAAAGAAAGCAAGTGGACAATCACTTATTCAGGATATGAGACGGTCAGGGTTGCCAGTTATGGAATACCTGCCTGATCGTGACAAGACCTCAAGGGTCTATGCTTCAACGCCTATGCTTGAGTCAGGTAGGGTATGGCTACCAGCAGAGAAGGCATGGGCTGAAGATTTGATAGGTGAAGCATTGTCATTTCCCTATGGGCAACACGATGACCAAGTGGACGCAATGACAATGGCAATCCAGTATGTCAAGGAAAGCTGGAGACTAACACATCCTGAAGACCCTGAATGGGAAGATGATGTTAATCCACGTAGGCAGAAAAAGGTTGCATACTGGAGAAGTTAGTAATATACTTTCAAGTATTAAGTGTGAAGAATTATTTATGGGGAAGTTTTAATGGCTGTAGAAAGAAATCCGTTTGATCGCATTGAGCAGGATAATATCATTGAGATTGGTATTGGCCCTGACAGCACTGAAGTCGAAACAGGTCCGGTTAATATGGAGTTTGACGATGACGGTGGTGTGGTTATTGAATTTGGTAATTCAGATCAGGAAGGACCAGATGAAATACCTGAATATGCGATGGACGACGAAGAAGGTTTCTTCAAGAACCTTGTTGACGATCTAGACGAGGACACTCTTGAGGAAATTGCAAATCAGGTACTTGACAACTATGAAGCTGACAAAGAAAGTCGGGCTGAGTGGGAGTCAATGTTTGAGCGTGGCTTTGATCTCCTTGGTCTAAAGATTGAGGAAGCATCTGAACCATTTGAAGGTGCCTGTACTGCAGTCCATCCCCTAATCATTGAGTCAGCAGTTAAGTTCCAGTCAAAGGCAACTCAGGAGCTATTCCCTCCTGCTGGTCCTGTCAGGACACAAATTTTAGGTAAGTCAGATAAGCGGCGCGAAGAACAGGCGCAGCGCGTCAAGACATTTATGAATTACCAGTTAACTGAACAGATTCCTGAGTACTTCGATGAAACAGAGCGGATGCTGTTTAATCTTCCGCTAATTGGTTCAGCATTTAAAAAGATTTATTTTGATATTACGCTCAATAGGCCAGTCTCTGAGTTTGTGCCTATTGACCAGTTCTTCGTGTCGTACTACGCCACGGACCTGCGACGGGCAGACCGTTATACTCACTTAATCTATCGCAGTCCTATCGAACTCCAACGCTGCATTAACGCAGGAATGTATGCGGAGATCGACCTACCTACGGCTGCAGTTCCCTCTCAGACCGCAATGGCTGAGAAAATGAATACAATTCTAGGTCTTTCCCCCTCTTCACAGCATGACCCGCAGTACGTTCTTCTTGAACAGCACTGCTATTTAGAATTGCCAACGGAACTTACTGAGGAGGATGACGGTCTCGCCCTACCCTATATCGTAACGATTGAAGAGCAGTCCCGACAGGTTTTGTCAGTTCGCAGGAACTACAATCCTAACGACCCTACCAAGCAGAAGAAAATGTTCTTCACTCATTACCGCTACGTTCCCGGCTTTGGGTTCTATGGTCTTGGACTAATCCACTTCCTTGGCAACCTTACCATGACTGCCACTGCTGCAATGAGAGCATTGGTAGATGCAGGTCAGTTCGCCAACCTTCCCGGCGGCTTCAAGCAGAAGGGTGTACGGATTGTCGGTGACAATGCTCCTATCAGCCCCGGTGAGTTTAAGGACGTTGAAGCGACGGGCGTTAATCTGCAACAGGCAATTGTGCCGCTTCCTTACAAGGAACCAAGCGCAACCCTGTTCAATATGCTTAACTTTATTTCACAAACAGGTCAGAAGTTTGCTGACACATCTGAGCAGATGGTATCTGATGCTGCCAGTTATGGGCCGGTCGGTACAACAATGGCATTGCTTGAAGCAAGTTCAAAATTCTTTAGTGCCATTCATAAGCGTTTGCATAGGGCACAGAAGGACGAGTTTAAACTTCTTGCAAGATTAAACTATGAGTACTTGCCGGATGAAGAAGCATATAATATTCCCGACGACACAATTACAATCTATCGCCGTGACTTTGATGGACGTGTTGATGTGGTTCCTGTCAGTGATCCTAATATTCCTTCCAACGCACATCGCATGGCACTTGCACAACTTGCGCTTAATCTTGCACAGTCAAGTCCTCCCGGTATGTTTAACATGCAAGAGCTTAACCGTACAATCTTGTCAGCGGCAAATGTTCCTAACCTTGATAAGATTATGCCTGATAAGCCTGATCCTATTCCACTTGATCCAATGTCAGATATTCTGGCAGCAGTCAAGGGGATGCCTATTCAGGCATTTGTTGGACAGAACCACGACGCACATGTTGCAATGAAGACGGCATATATCCAAGATCCAATGAACGGTGCTAATCCTGCAATGCAAAGAATTGTTCCGGTGCTACAGGCAAACATTCAGGAACACATGATCCTCAAGTATCAGGAGCAGATTGGTGGCATGTCTGAACAGGCTGAACAACAGGCTGCAATGTCAGGTCAGTCAATTGACGAGCAGACTGCTGAAATGATTATGGCACAGGCAGCACAACAGATTGCACAGACCAACATGATCCTTGCTAAACAGGGTATGAATATTACACCTGAACAGCAGATGGTACAGCTTGAAGGTCAGCGTCTCAATATTGAGCAGCAGAAACTTCAGGCACAGATTGCCAAGGAACAGGCTGAAGGTGCACTGAAGAATAGAGAGCTACAGCTTAAGGAGATGAAACTTTCAGTTGATGCTTATACTCAGGGTGCAGGTGAAATTCTTAAGTCAGATGAAAAAGAAAAAGATCGTAATGCGAAGAAAGCAATGAAGGCAGTTGAAATCTTTGCTGACCTACTACAGCAAGAAGAGAACCTGACTAATGATCGCATACTTAAGGCTGCAGATATTGTAGCTGACTTGGCAAAAGACGATACGATTGAATAATGACACTATGGGATGACATTCTGAAAAAGTTTCAGGAAAAACAAGAAGAAATGAAAAATTCTCTTGCGAACGGTGCAGCATCTGAATATCATGAGTACAGGCAAATGGTCGGACAGATCACTGCTATTGAATGGTGTACCGATACACTAAAGGATGTAGTAAACAAACGCATCTACGAAGAAGAACAATAAAAGGAGTAGATATGATTCAGGCTGGAATGGCAAAGGCCATTAAGAATGACCAGTGGATTACGAACGGTGAAGTTCCTGATCTAACTGGAGATGAACTACCAAGTATTCCGGGTTACTTTCTGCTTATTCGGCCAGTGTCAGTAAAGCAGGAAACAAAGGGTGGGATTATTCTACCTGACTCGACAAAGGAAGATATGGCATATCTTACAACTGTTGGCAAGGTTCTTGCCGTTGGAGACTTGGCATATCAGGACAAAGAAAAGTTTGCAAATGGTCCTTGGTGCAAAGCTGGTGATTATGTTTGTTATGGCAAACATGCAGGAACCAAGTTTCATTACAAGGGCCACAAGCTAATGCTTCTGTTTGACGATCAGGTAATGATGACTGTTAATGATCCCACAGAGTTAGACCCAACTTATAGTTTGTCAAATTAAGTTTTATCAGTTAAGATATAACTTATTAGCGTAATCGTAAGTTTCGCAACTGCGTAAAGGAAAAAAATAAATGTCAGAAGAATGGAATGAAATTGATCTTAACCGTGCCCCACCACAAAAGGAAAAGGTTGAGTTTGAAGTAGAAGGTCAAGAAGATAATGAACCAGTGGCTGTCGCTTCAGAGCCAGTACAAATTGAGATTGAGCCGGAAACTAAACCAGATGCTAAACCTGCACAAGATGCAGAAGAAGGTTTTGAACCAGCCGAAGCACAAGCAGATTCAGAGCTTAAAGGCGTTGAAACTAAAGGTGCACAGAAACGAATTAGGCAGCTAGTCCAGCAGCGCAAGGAACGTGAAGAACAGATTGCTGCGCTACAAAAAGAAAAGGATGATCTGCAGAAGAAACTACGTGAACAAGAAAAGGATATTGCATCTTCACTAAAGAAGAGCATTGATTCAAACGAACAGTTTCTTCAGAATAAAATTGAATATGCCAAACGAGCATATCAGCGCGCCGCAGATGAAGGTAATTCTGCTGAGATGCTTGAAGCTCAAGAGGCAATGTCCCAAGCTTATGCTGAGATGACAGGTGTTAATAGCAGCAAGAGTTCATGGGAAAAGTATAACAGTGAGATTGAACGGCAGATACAGGAAGCTGAACAGTTTCAACAGCAGCAGAGACAGCAGCAGCAGCAACAGCCACAGTATGATCCAAAGGCTGTTGAGTGGGCAGGACAAAATGATTGGTTTGGTTCTGACAACGTAATGACTGCAGCAGCACTTGCTCTGGATTACGAGTTAAAGAATGAAGGGTTTAATCCTTCAGACGACGAGTTTTATGGAGAGATTGATCGCCGTATGCGCGAACAGTTTCCACATAAGTTTCAGGCTGCTCCAGTCGAAGAGCAACCTGCAGTTCGTAAGTCGAGTGCGTCAAACTCGACTCAGGTGGTTGCCGGTGCGTCACGCACACCAGCATCTCCCTCTTCTGGAAAGAAGGTCAAGCTTACGCAAGAAGATATCCGTCTTGCAAATAAGTGGGGGATTCCACTTGAACGATACGCTGAAGAGAAGCTTAAGGCTGAACGCTCTTCAGGTGAATATACCACTATTGGTTAATGCGGTGAAAGGATAATACTATGACACGTACAACAACATCACGTAATGAGAACACTAGGGAAGTCCAAACAAGAGAAATGGAAAACGACGTATTTGAAGAGCAAGACTGGCTCACAATCCCGCCGATTATCAAAGATCGTTTCGATCAAGAAGGTATGACGCTCCGTTGGATTCGCATTTTACTTAAGGGCAGAGATGACATCCAGAATATTGGTAAGCGTCTTTCTGAGGGGTGGCAGTTTGTTACCATTGACGAAGTTCCTGAAATGGCTCATAACTCTTTCGTGAAAGAGGAAGGGAAATATACTGGCGCAATCTGTCGTGGAGATTTGGCCCTAGCAAAGATGACTAAGGCTCGTGCACAGTCCCGAAAAGAATTTTATGAGAACAAGAGTAGAGAAATGATTGATGCTGTTAATGCCCAGCTTATGCGCGAAAGCAATTCAGCAATGCCCATTTCAAACTCTAGTAGAACTAAAGTAACACGAGGCCGTGCGGCTTCCTTTGACGATTAGTCAATGAAGTCGAAACTGTCTTTTGTTGCTGTCACAGTATTAACAAGGGAGAACTGATATGACTGCTACTGCAAATCCAGACGGTCTTCGCCCTTCACGCATCCGTGGTGGTTCACCAAATAGTGCTGGTGCAAATGAGTATCCAATTGCTTCAGGATACAACAGCAATATTTTCAATGGTGATATCGTTACAAATGCTGCAGGGTATATAAATGTTTTAGCTACAACCACCGATAAGGCAATGGGTGTCTTTATTGGTTGTCGCTATGTTGTCAACGGGGAACCAAAGTGGTCCGATTTCTGGACTGCTGGTGTTTCAGCTTCCGATGCTTATGCAATGGTAGTTGATAATCCACAGGCAACTTTCGTCGTACAGGCTGATGCTTCTGTTTCAATTGGTGATATTAATTCACAGAACTTTCAGGTTGCTCTTGGCACAGGTTCAACAATTACTGGTCGTTCAGGGTTTTCGCTTGATGCGTCTACTCGGACAACTGGTAGTGCTATGCTTCGGCCAATTGCCGTTGTTGATGAACCCGGCAATGACATCCTAGTTTCTGCTGAACGCGCCTTCCCTAAGCTTGAGGTTCGAATTGTACGCCACGTTGATGCGTACATCTCAGCCGACGCTTCAGCTAACTAAGGAGGGTTAACAAATGGCTATCAATAGAGCTAGTATTGCAAAAGAACTACTTCCCGGTCTAAATGCCATCTTCGGCATTGAGTATGGCAGCGTCGATGACGAACATGCCCCACTCTTTGAGACTGAAAATTCAGATCGTGCATTTGAAGAGGAAGTCCTATTCACTGGATTCGGCACTGCCCCAACAAAGGGCGAAGGTGCTTCAGTCCAGTACGATCAGGCACAGGAAGGCTACACCGCTCGTTACACACACGAGACTGTAGCACTTGCATTTGCCATCACTGAAGAAGCAATGGAAGACAATCTTTATGATACGTTCTCCAAGCTTCGTGCACGTGGTCTTGCCCGTGCAATGGCTAACACCAAGCAGGTCAAAGCCGCCGATGTTTTCAACAACGGTTTCACTGGTGGTTCCTATGCAGGTGGCGACGGCGTTGCCCTATTCTCTGCTTCTCACCCAACCATTAGTGGCAACCAGTCCAACGTAATTGGTGCTTCTGATCTAAGTGAGTCTTCACTAGAAGCTGGTCTAATTTCCATCTCTAAGATTAAGGACGACCGTGGTATTCTAATCGGTGCACAGGCAGTTTCACTGCATGTTCCAACCGATCTAGTATTTACTGCCGATCAGGTTCTTAACAGCACGATGTCAACTACAATTGGCGTTAACCCCAACAGTTCTACCGTTGGTGCAACTAACGTCAATGACATCAACAGTGTTCGTAATCAGGGTATGGTCCCCGGTGGTTTCTTCATAAACCGTCGTTTCACTGATACGAATAACTGGTTCCTTAAGACCGATGTACCTAACGGTACAAAGATGTTTGTCCGTGCACCTCTTGCTACCAAGATGGAAGAGGACTTCGACACAGGCAACCTTCGCTTCAAGGCTCGTGAGCGTTATAGCTTTGGCTGGTCTGACTGGCGCGGTTTCTTTGGCGCAAACCCAAGCTAATTAACTTAGCTAGGTAAACAAAAAGGAGAAGGGGTGTTACGAAAAGTAATGTCCCTTCTCTGCTTTGTTTGCGCTAACTAATGCGATATAATGTAATGACTATCGCGCAAATGATTGAGGAACATCATGGCATCAAATATTAGAGTAGGCTTTGTAACTGGTAGTGGCGCAGTCCTTGATACTGTGACCAGTGTTACTGTTACTGATACAAGACTTCATGCGGTACAGTCTTCAGGCGTTGGTACGTTTCTAATTACAGGAACTGAAACCGATGCCTATGGCACAGTAAACGGAAACAACATTAAGTATGTTAATACAACAGCTAATGATGTTAATGATGTTTATCTTCCCGGTCTTGGCGTAAGAATGTATGGTTCAGTAAAAGTTTCAGCACCAACCTCTACTGCTACAACAACGGTTTTCTATGGCTAATTACACTTACCTTGTTGGTGATATTATAGCTGCTGCAGAGGATGACTCTACAGAGTTTTATAATTATATTCCTAATATGGTTAATCGCGCTGAAGAGCGATTGACAAAAGACCTTGACGACTATGGCTTGGTCACGTATACGTCTGTTGCAGTATCTGCAGGCAATAACAAGGTAACACTTCCTTCAGGAACTCGTATTGTTAAGAATGTAAATATTACAAGCAATGGTTCAAAGATTAATCTTCTTCAGCGTACTGATGAATTTATTAATGACTACTGGCCTGTATCAGCTTCAACGTCAGAGCCAAAGTATTACGCACGAAGAAATAACACAACAATTTTAATTGCACCAACACCTGCCTCTACAGTTAACGGTGAGATTGTTCATGTTAACAAACCTACCGCATTAACTTCAGCAAACCAAACTAATTACTTTAGTGATTACGCATATGATCTTTTGTTCAATGCGTCAATGATTGAGGCTATGTTGTTCATGAAGAACTATTCACAAGTAGGGACTTATCAAAATGTCTACAATCAAATCTTGGATTTGCAGAGGAACCAAGCTCGTCGTACAAGGCGCGACGACATGCAGTCTCCTTTTTCTCCAGCTGGTGGCGACAATACGATCATTCCCAATGCGAATTAAAAAACTTATTAGGAGAAAGTAAATGGCTATTACTGCAAAAATTGCTCGTGAAATTCTTAAGTTTGCCGGTTCAAAGGGCAAGAGTGAAGCCGTAAAAAAGTACGGCGATGAAGCTGTTAAAGATGCTAAGAAGCAGATGCAGCGTGATGCACGTGAAGCTTATAAAAAGAAGGAACGTGCAAAAAAGAAAGCTGCTAAAGCTGCTTCAGCCCCACTAAAAACTCCTACTGGTACACGCAAAGCACGTAAAATTTCACCTAAAACGCCAAAGGCTAAACAGCGTGAAAATCTTCAAAAAGCTATGCGTGAACGTCCTGAAGATGCAGAGACAATGGTCATAGGTTCACGTGAACGAGGTAAGGTTGTTAAGAAAGAAGGCATGACCCGCAAACGTGCACGTGATATGATTTCTAAACAAGAGAATGAAACAGGTGAAGAGTTTATGCGCCGCATGGGACGTGAAGCTGAACAGACTGGTGTAGGCACTGGTCGTAGATTTAGTGAAGATGATCCCGGTTACGCTCGTGAGCAGATTCAAGACATGATGCGTGGTGACTATCCTTCAGGTGAGGAAACAACTAAAGACGTTCTTGAGATGATGGGAGAAAGTATTGGTGGCCGCAAAAAAGGCGGCAAGGTAGCCAAGAAATCTTCTAGACCTCATGGTGTTGGCATGGCTCTTCGTGGTTATGGCAGAGCAATGAAAGGTACAAAGTAATGAAAAAGACAAAACGTAATTATGCAAAGGGTGGGCTTCTTTCTTACCTTTCACCTGCATATGCTGCATCAAAAGGTGGTGTTGAAAATGTACTATCTGCATTTAGCCCTGTTTACATGTTTGGTAAAAAATTTTCCGAGTCAGGTGAAAAAGAACCTGAAGTTATTAACATGACCAAGAGTAAAGATTTTAAAATTGGTGATGAATTTAATACAACTGGTAAGTTTAAAAAAGGTGGTAAGGTTGGTAAGCCCCGTGGTTGTGGTGCTGCACAACGTGGTTATGGTAGAGCAATGAAAGGTTCAAAATAATGGTTAAAAAACTTGCCTTGTCTTTAGTTAAAAGACGACTTTTAAATCGACCTAAAAACACGCCAAAGCCTGAAGAAAAAAAGCCTCGTCAGGTTTCAGAACCCGAAGGTGCACGTCTTGATCCTGAAACTGGTGGATCAGCAAATGTAGGTCGTGAAGTTGAAGGTCGTCGCGTTCAAGGACAGGAAAAAATTACCAGAGGTAGAAAGTCTGTTGTTGGTGGTATTGTTGAGGAAAGCACAAGTAAGGTTGCTAAAGCTAGAGCAAAAACAAAAGTTGAGCTTGAAGCACTTGTTCGTAAAGGAAAAGCTACTCCAGAACAAAAGAGTCGTCTTAAAGCAATGGAATCTAAAGATGTTGCAGATACTTCACGGGCTGCAAGAACTGCTGCTGCCACTAGAAGAGCTAATGCATCAAAAACAGCAGGTACAGATAAGCGTGATCCACGTGATGTTTTCATTCAGACAGGTGAGATTATGGAAGGGTATAATCCAACTCAAGGAGAAATTAGTCAAGCCTTATCTAATCTTCAGGCCAGACAAACAAGTCCAAAACTAAGAGAAAGAATGGCTATTCTTGAAAAGAAAGCTACAGGTGCTAAAACACTTGGCAAAAAAAGTGGTGGTTCTATGAAAAAGAAAGGCTATAAGTCTGGAGGTTCAGTTTCTAAACCACGTGGTGTAGGCTGTGCCATGCGTGGTTATGGAAAAGCAATGTAACTAATGCCTCTTAAAAAAGGTACAAGTAAAAAAACAATTAGTGCAAACATTCGTAAATTAAAAAAGGAAGGATATCCTCCAAAACAACGAGTGGCAATTGCACTAAGCAGCGCAGGTAAGAGTAAACCAAAAGGGAAGAAACGTGGCAGGGTATACAAAACCAAAACTGCGTGAGCGGATTAAGAATGAAGTAATGGCAAGTAGCAAGGGCGGTAAAGCTGGTCAGTGGTCAGCACGTAAAGCCCAGCTACTTGCACAGCGTTACAAAGCTGCAGGTGGTGGTTATACTGGTGGTAAATCTAAAACACAAAAGTCTCTTTCATCTTGGACCAAACAGAAGTGGCGTACTAAATCTGGTAAGCCTTCAACTCAAGGACCAAAGGCAACTGGTGAAAGATACCTTCCTGAAAAAGCAATTAAGAAATTAAGTTCTTCAGAATATGCTGCAACGACTAAGGCAAAACGGGCTGGTACTAAACAAGGGAAACAGTTTGTAAAGCAACCAAAGACTGTAGCAAAGAAAGTAAAGCCATACAGGAGAAAAGCATAATGGCTCTTAGTGATTCAGAAAAGGCAAAGCTAAAGCGTTATGGTTTGTCAGGTCTTAATAAACCAAAGAAGACACCAAGCCATCCTACAAAGAAAGGCGTAGTAGCCGTTCGTACAGGTTCTGGCAATGTAAAGGTAATTCGCTTTGGTGCACAGAGCATGGGTCACAACTATTCTCCTGAAGCACGTAAGTCATTTAAATCACGCCATGCAAAGAACATTGCACGTGGTAAGGAAAGTCCTGCATACTGGGCAGATAAGTTTTTTTGGGCTGGTCCGGATGGATCAAAGAAGATGCCGCCTAAGTCACAGAAACTAGTTCGTGGTATTAAACGTAGAGGAAAGTAAGATGGCAATAGGTAGATCAAGTATTGCCCAGCAGGTTTCAAAACCCGGAACCAAAAAGAAACCAAAGAAAGGAAAACGTAATGGCAAAGGTAACTGAGTATACTTCAAAGTTTTATGTTGGTGCCTTCAATGATCCAAAGGATGTCTTTGAGTCAACTGGCAAACCAACTGGTCAGGGCTTTGGTGCAGCACGTAAAGGCCCACAAGTAACTGGCAAACAAGTAAATCTAAAAGACAACTCATCTTCTTCTGACTAAGAAAGTTTAACCTATGGCAACGTCAGGAACATTTAACTTCTCAATGGATATTGACGAAGTTATCCAAGAAGCAACTGAGATGATTGGTGGGGAGGAGACGCTAGGTCATGAGCCTAAGTCTGCTCGTCGTTCAATTAACCTGTTGCTACAAGATTGGCAGAACCGTGGCGTTTTGCTATGGACTGCTGATACTACAACGGTTTCAGTATCTACTAGCGTAACAGCATATGATCTAGGCTCAACAGTTGTAGATGTTCTTGAGGTCGTTGTTAATAGAGATGAAACCGATTTACAGCTTGAACGCATCTCAATGGAGGAGTATCTACGTCTTCCACGTAAGGGGCAGACAGGCAGACCCTCACAATATGCAGTTCGTAGAGGACAGGCAGGGGTAACAGTATATCTGTGGCCTATTCCTGAAAATACCACTGATCTTTTGAAACTTGAAAAAGTGAGGTACATGGAAGATGTTAATAAATCTGCAATACAGACTGCTGATATTTCCAGAAGGTTTTTACCATGTCTTGCCGCTGGTTTGGCATATCAACTATCTATGAAACGTCCCGGTGTTGAAGGTGGTCGTATTCAGTTTCTTAAAGAAGAGTATGAAGAACGTCTTGCAAGGGCAATGTCTGAAGATCGTGAAAGAGCAAGTTATTATTTGAAACCACGACTAAATAGAGTATAATATGGCTAGTAACAAAAGAGCAATTGCCATATGCGACACATGCGGATTTCAGTATCCACACCGTGTTCTAAAGAAAAACAGTTATGGTATGTTGGTTTGTCCTACTGATTGGGAAGGCCAGTTTGATTTAAAGAACCATCCACAGAACAGAGTTGCAAATACATTTGACGATCCTTCAATCCGTGATCCCCGTCCACCACTTAATGATGATCGTAATGTACTCTGGAATAATGCTAACGTAAATTGGGAAAACGAAACTAGCAATTGGAATAATGTATAATGGCAACACTTACTGGTCAAAATATTGCAAATACTTATAAGCAGCTACTACAAGTTGGTAGTAACAATACCGGTCTAACCACTTCAGTTCAGACTATTCAAGACGGTAGCGGTACTAACAGTGCACTACAGTTAAGTCAATCAGCAGTTAATATTAATGGTACTTTCCAACTTAACGGTTCAACTCTTACGGCTACTGCTTCAGCACTTAATGCAGTTCCTAATATTACAGCCTACACTGGTTTTATTGCAGTTAGTGGCACTAACATTAATGGTAGAACTCTTGTAGCTGGTACTGGTGTTTCAATTACAAATGCTGACGGTACTGAAGGCAATCCAAATATTTTCTTAAATACAACTGGTGTTACCTCTGGTACATACGGTCCTGCAACCAACTTTGAAGTAAATGCAGTAGGTCAGGTTGTAAGTGCAGGAGCAGCTACAAGTGTAAGTGTTTCAGCAGTGACTGCAAATACATTTACAGGCGGTACGTTTGAAGGTACAACTGGTAACTTTAGTTCAAATGTTTCAGTTGGTGGCGACCTTACTATTACTGGGGCATTTAGTCCTGCAGTTGTAAGCACATCAGCAGTTAATGCAACAACTGGTACATTCTCAAGTACAGTTAGTGCAGGGTTCTTTTATGGTGATGGTTCAAACCTTACCAATGTTCCTTCTGCTGAAGGTGGTACAGTAAAAAGAATTGAAGCTGGTCAGGGTATTAAAATAACTGTAGATGGTGCGGTGTCTGCATCTATTCCAGTTAGCGGTACAGTAGCAGTAAGTGCTAACCAAAACTTTGGGACTGTCTCAGTTAGTACTGCTTTTGCAGTTACAGGATCAGCAAAGTTTGGTGTTGTTTCAGCTACTGAATACTATGGTGACGGTGCAAACTTAACCAACCTACCTGTATCTGTTTCAGCATATACAGTTAATCAGTTAACAATCGTAAGTGCTGCAACTCTTGCAGGTACTGATCTTGAAACAAGAATTAATACTGTTTCTGTTAACACTTCAGTTAATGCTGCAGCCATTACTTCAATTAATACAGTTGTAGACAATCTTGATTTTGCAACGAGTGCTGAACTTGCAATAGTTTCAGCATATGCTACTAGCATTGTTCAGGCTTTGTCCGCTACAATGGCAACAAGCATTGACAATAGTAATACAAACATTACAACAAACGCTAATGCTATTACAAGTATTAATGCGGTTGTTGCAGGAGTTTCAGTACTTACCAGTATTAATGCAGCAGCGATTACAAGTATCAATGCAATCATTGAA
>Ga0070745_1000561_pt1 | contig 22189 bp, 30 predicted proteins | sample VirMetDEL_Mar_4_FD_77438 | JGI IMG/M metagenome (GOLD analysis project Ga0070745, IMG submission 77438) | Aqueous microbial communities from the Delaware River and Bay under freshwater to marine salinity gradient to study organic matter... | ecosystem: Environmental > Aquatic > Marine > Coastal ...
CTATCAACGCGGCAATGCGCTCCTGCTCTTCTTTTAGTCTCATTAGTGTGTTCATAGTGCTTCTCGAATTAACTCAATCCAATCGCTTGCCCTCATCGTCACAAGCCATTCACAATTGTTTCTGCGGTGCGCAACGTAAGGCACCTTTTCTTCTGCGTCTTTGATTGCCTGCCGCATTGCTGTCTCGATGTTAAGCCTCTCCACCCGCTTTACTTCAGGGTGAAGCTTGGACCCCATCTCCTCGCAGATCACGTCAGGGCTATCAGGGCCGCCAGCAAATTGCTGGCCGCGCTTTGCGTTAAATCCGTGTTCGCGGAGAAAGTCTCTCCATTGTCGCTCCCCTCTTGCCCCTTTTGATCTGCTATTCATTGTGCTTTCAGGATCAATCTTGCCGCTGCAATCAGCTTAATGTCATCCTCTGTTTTATCCTCATAGTCCCCTCCCTCTAGCCAGAGAATGCGGTCGCGGATCACTTCGCGCATGGGGCAGTCTTTCAATTGCTGCCAATGCTTTAGCACCTCTTCCCGTGGCGCCTCATCAATGACAAGGCGCAGTTTCTCCCGTGCTTCGATGTAGGCACGGCAACGCTCAGTGAAAGTCATGAAAGAGGGGCCCCTCGCCCGAATCGGTCGGGCTGTGATGTTGTACGGTCACAGTAGGCGCTGTGTGTTTGTTTGTTAAATGCATCACGCGGGGCCCCAAAATTGATGTGTGTCTATCCCGATTAAAACACATAGATGTGTCTATACCTTGTTCTGCCTAAAATCCTTGATGAAAAGCCACTTCCGAGAACGGTCGCGCCATTCCCCATCTACCCCCTTTGTCTTGCCCCGTTGCTGCACCTTCCCATCTACCCAGAAGTCCTTTTTGGGAGCGGTCATCCCCAGCGCGGTGAATCCGCTTGCTTTGTAGATCGTCCCTTGATGCCCCTGCCCATCGTCAGCATAGGTCACAATTCCCTTCACGGTCGCCAATTTGCGGAGCAGTTTTGTCGTGATGGCGATGAATCTGCTTTCCGAGTTTTTCGGGCAAAGCGGCGACATCACCAGTCGCTTGATTTCCCACCAATCTCCTTGGGCGTGCCTGTCCCAATATCCTGCGAGATCGGTCGCGTTTGGTGGGCCGTATGTGATCGCGCCTTCTAGCTTGCCCTCCCAATATGCCCCGAAGTTGATCTGGGACACGAACCCTTGATCTCCCAAGTAGTGCCATGCGCGATACGCTTTTGCGGCTGTTGGTGCGCCGATTTCTCGGAAGTAGAGTTGGAGCGCGGAGGTCGGACTTGAACCGCCATCTTCCTCTTGGAATAGAGGTAGCTCTACCGTTGAGCTATCCACGCATAAAGCAGAACAAGTAGTCGCAGACGAACCCGCCTTAGCTTCGGGTCGTTCGGGCGTCTCTTGATCTGACAGGGTTAAATCTTTCATAGAACAGGGTTAGGTGTTGTCGTCAGCGGGTCGCTGGACATTGACGTTAGACACACACCCCAGTCTCTCAGCCTCAGCCAGAAACGCTTCTGCCACCTGCTCTCCATGGCCCTCATTAATTGCTGTAGTGTATTCAAACCCTTTCACCTCGAAATGATCACAACAGATCTGCTCCAACTGCTCCAAGCATCCATATTCCTCATTAGTCTCATCAAATGCCCTTTCTTTCCCTACAGGATAGCCGCCAACACGGGCAGCCGCTCTAGCTGGTCAGTCATGCCCAGCAAATTGCCAACTTGATTCACAACAAGCTTCCTTCGCTTCCCGGGGCCATTCTGTGGCAGCCTTGGCAGCCGCTCTTAGCATTGGTTCTGTTAATTTAATCATTGTTTCAGCCGATACATCACGCGGTTCAACTTGAGAACATGCTCAAGCATTTCTTTGCTGCCGTAGAACTCAATCAGCTCTTCCTCCATATGCCCAAGCAACGTCTTCACCCTGGTCAAAATCTCGCTGCCACGATCCAACCTCTCTGCCATCTGCTGAATGCGGCCCAGGCCAATCAATAATCCCATCACATGGTCATCAGTGCTCATAATGCTTCATTCACTTGGCGAATTAGCTCGCTCATGTAGTCGCGATAATAGTCTTCCCATTCTTGCGCCTGGGCCAAGTGCGGGCGCTTCTTCCATTGTCTCCAGATTGCTTCGCGCATCTCTTGGCTTGGCGTTTTCTGCCCCTTCTCTTTCTTGGGCGCTGCGGGCGGTTGCTCTGGCTCTTCTGTTGCGCCTTGTCTCACAAACAAGAGCCAGAGCAGTTCCCTCCGTAAAGATAACAACGCTGCATCTGTTTCACTGTCTGCTTCCTGGCAGTCCACGATCAATCGCAGAGTGCCGTCAGCCATCGTTTGCAAACGGCTTATGCTGGCGCTGACTTTGAGATAGGCCATTAGCGAATGCGATAGATAGGCGTCATGCGGGCATGGCTGCTGCGCGTTTTCATCTGCCCCATTTTTCCGGTTTTCTCAATGAGCCGCAATTTCAGCGCCCGCAGGATCAATGCGCCCGCCGCATTGTGATGGTGAGGGGCGCCCACCCGGGAGCAAACCCAAATACGGATTTGCTCCCCGGTGGCTTCTTTTGATGGGTAATTGGGCAACTCATCCAGTGCAAGTTGGAGCCAAGTCTTAGCTTTCTCCTCTACACGCTCGAGCGCTTCATCTCTCAGGGTTTTGGCCGCTTTCATTAAAAAGGAATATCATCAGTTTCAACTGTATCATTGGGCGGGCCATCCCCTGTCTCAGCCGGTTGCATATCAACCACCTCGATGCCCGCTTTCTTGAACTCAGCAGAGTTGCCAAGCGCTTTTTTGATCCACTGGGGCAGCTTTTCGTAATCACCCCCGGTCAACTCTTCAATCTGATAGTAAAAGCTCTCCAGGCTTGCTGCCGGCACCTGAGTGCCTTGAGGCAAAGCCATCACACTGGAGATCCTGGGGCGTGGGTCGCCTTTCTGGTTCGCCTTGTGAGTAATTGCAAGCATGCACCCTGCGCCAAGGACGCGTTTCATTTCAAAGCCTTGCAGCTCTTTCTCGGTAAAGCCCTTCCCGCGCCATGCCTCAAGGGCCGCCCGTAGATTGCTCTTCTCATTGAGACTCGCCGTGAACCATTTGCTGATCACAGCCGGCTCTTCTCCTCGCTCCTCCTTGAACACATGCCGCACCTGGGGGAGTTCCCAGAGAACCAGCATTTGCTGCTTGTCACCGTAGGCAGTCTCTTGCGTGCCCACGTCAACTATGCCGTAACACGTTGCTAAATGTGTTCCTTCAGGGATAAGAAAAAACTCCCCGCCGCCATGATCGCTTACTGTTAATGCCATTTTATTGTTTTTCTGTTTTCTGTTTGTTTGCTTCTCCCGTCAGGAGAGAAAATGCTGTTGCCGCCACTGCCGCCCCTTTTTGCGGTGTTCCTGCCACTCCAATGCTTGCACTCATAGCTGCCCACCGTGTTCCAACACACTCGACAGCGCTGTCCCGGCTTCCGTTTTGGTAGCAACAACTTCAGTTCACCACTCTTTGTCCTTTGTTGCCGGCGCCGCACAATGGCGCGAAAGTTTGCAGCCTTTGCTTCCCATTCTTTACTCATGCTTCTCTCCAAATGACCCAGAAAATAGACAGAGCCGTTTCAGTGGTTTTATGCTCCAAATTGCTCCTGTCCGTGGTCCACAATGAATGGCACTCAGCAGAGCGCTTGGTTTTGGACATCGCAACCATATGGTTATCGAGTCCCTCGACTCGATGTGTTGCGGGTCCGTCATACCCCACAGGAACAATCAATTGCCCCACTCGCGGCGGCTCAACCGGGGGCGCCACAAATTGGCGGATCCACCAGGGATAAATTGTCATCCCATTTGAGCCGCTTGGCGCATCCATAATCCTCCAGAATATTATTGTAACGAATTACGGTTGAATCATGCTGCGGACCTGTCCAACTCTTGTAGCCTGGGCTTGTTGATTGGCGATCCGCCAATCGTTCCAGCAACAGCTTAAGTTTCCACATCCCCGGGCGCTGCATGATCAACACCCAGCCGCCCAACACCTCTACGCGCAGCACTGGTTGCCATACGCGTTGCGAACTGCGGCCCTCTTGATTGCAGATCACCTCTGGCTCTAGTGGTGGCGCAATCATCAGAGGTTTCGATAACGCAACGCCTCCAAGATTTTGCCATCACGCCGCGCTCTGCGGCGTTGCGCAGAAAACACGGTTTTAGCCAGCAGAAGATAGCAGCCTGCTGAAATTAGCGCCACGCTGGTCACGGCGCCCAATATTGTGAAGAATTGGTGTAACATGGTTTTTGTGTGAGTGATGCAGCGGCGCCTAGAATGTGTGGGCAAGACTAGGCCTGAATATGAATTAACGACGACGTGTCCCCGTGCCCGTTCCGTCCCCCTGTTGCCAAGGGGAGCCGCTGCAAATTATGGGTGTGCTCGTATGTGGCACATGCAAACCAGTAAAAGGGCAATGCATGTGCCGTGGTTGGTTTAGCCTTGGCGCTCCAAGTATTGCTCAATTGCCTCGCGCAGAATCACCGAGATTTTCACTCGGCGCTTTTTGGCGATTCGCGCAACCTTGCGCTGATCCGTCTGAGGAACTCTCGCCCTAAGTGTTTTTGAGTAAAGCGTGTCCGGCATGTGGGCTACATTGGAGCACATGCAGGCCCAGTCAAAAAGAAACTTTCCTTTTTTTTGGGGCTGAGGAACTGCGTATAAGTTGTTCTGTTTTTAAAAAAAACTTGGTTGTGCCTAGATGTGGCCTAGCGGATCTTCTCGCCCAATTTAAACTTACGCCACACCATGAATGCAGAATCTGCCCTCCCGGATAAACAGAAAACCGCAGTGATCAGAGCTAGAGTAACGGACCAGATTAAAAGGCAGGTGGACGCACTCGCAGAGGCGTCAGGGGAATCTGAGGCGTACATTTTGCGCCAGGCGATCCGTGAGTACTTGGAGCGCCACAGCAAAAAATGAACCACTCAGCACGGGGAGCTGATGCGCGGGCGCATGTATGCACTCGGCATTATCGGGGGAATCCAGGGAAACCTCGCGGCTGAACGGCAATCCAGGGAAACCTCGCGGCTGAACGGCAATCCAGTGACGCCTCGCGGCTGAACGGTAATCCAGTGACGCCTCGCGGCTGAACGGCAATCCAGGGAAACCTCGCGGCTGAACGGCAATCCAGGGAAACCTCGCGGCTGAACGGCAATCCAGTGACGCCTCGCGGCTGAACGGCAATCCAGGGAAACCTCGCGGCTGAACGGTAATCCAGTGACGCCTCGCGGCTGAACGGGAATGCTCCTGCTTTTGATCTGGAGCAGAGACGGATCTGCACACCCCGCCCATTGCGCTGGACGGAGCATGCATGCTTCTGCTTTCGAGAGCCATCGCTGTCAAATGGAGAGCTGCAACGGATGAAATGCCACTGGCCCCACGAGGCGCCACCTCATGCCAGTCTAGGCAAATCATCACCCGGGAGCTTCAAGCGCTCCCTTTTGCCCGCGTGATGCGGGGCCATGCTGGGCCGAGTGTGTTTCGCAGCATGGCTGTGGGGTTGATTAACGCCCTACGCTGTCCGTGTTTCAGGTTTCAGGATCGGGAGCCCCAGGCAAAAAGAAAGCCCGGAAATGCAGTTCCGGGCTACCCGTTTAAAATCTGGGCCAGATCATTTGAGGCGAGGCTCAAAGCCGTGACGCAACTGCATTTGCTATGTCTGCGCGAGATGTGGCTTAGTTCTGCAATTCCGTCAACGGGGAATTTAACAGGGAAACGCTAAAAAAGCTCACCAAACGTGTTAGAGTTGTCGCCACTTTCTCGCCACATTCTGACCATAGAAGCAGTGATCCTTGGCTATTCTGAGGCAGTATTTCAGGAATACTGGCGCTTTCTGCGGTTTTGGAGACCGATGCTCTACCAATTGAGCTACTGACCTAAGCCGGGTGGCAGCAATGACTTACGCGGATTAGCGCGGATCAGTGCTGCCCCTTGTCGCCACATTTTCGCCGTGACAAAGTAGCGCCAAGGCCCGCACACTTGCCCCCATGCCGCCCAAGATCAAGCCTAATCCATCCGGGAAATACCCTTGGCTAGTGGAATGGCGGGAAGGAGTGACCAAAACAGGAGCACCCAAGCGCTGCCGTAAATACTTTGTAAATGCAGCCCAGGCCAAAACCTTCGCACGAGAGAAACGGACGGAACTGGCGACACTTGGCGCCAAGGCAACTCCCTGGTCAGCACTGGAAAGAGCGGCCATCGAGGAAGCAAGAGCGGCCCGCATTGATCCGCTTGAGGCTGTGCGGCACTTTGCTCATCTCAAAGCAGAGCAGGCAAAGAGCGTGCCTGTGGGGGAGGCTGTGGAAGAGCGCCTGAGAGACGCTGAGAGACGTTTTAAGCCTTCCACGGTGACCGACACTAGATACAGGCTAAACGCTCTCAGAAAGACTTACAGTGAACAGAACGTGAGGGGCATTTCTCGCGATAACCTGGAGAAATGGATTACAGAGCGAGGGAGCACCCAGAACCAACGGAATTTCTGGATTGTGCTGCACTCGTTCTGGGAATTCTGCATCAGCAGAGGTTGGGCGGGGGAGAATCTATTGGATCGCATCCCCAAACCAGGAAAATCTAAAAGCAGCATTCAGATATTCGCGGTGGAACAGCTCCGCACCTTGCTCCACGGGGCAGAGCCTGAAATCCTGCCGGCCCTGGCAATCATGGCATTTGCAGGGCTGAGGCGATCCGAAGTGATGGCGCTGCAATGGGAGCACGTCAGAGGGGGCCACATCGAAGTCACCGCAGACAACGCAAAGAGCGCTCGGCGCCGATTGGTGACGATTTGCCCCGCGCTGAGAGAGTGGCTTTTGTGGGAAAAACTGGGTAATATTTCCCACAAATCTGGGGCATTATGGCCGGGCCGCTCCAATGCCTACCGCAGAGCTAGGAAACTGGTCACCCCTTGGCCACACAATGCGCTGCGGCATTCGTTCGCCTCCTATCACCTCGCACTGAACAGAGATGCTGCAAGCACGGCCCTGGAACTAGGGCACAGCTCCACGGCAATGCTGTGGGAGCATTACCGCGAGCTAGTGACCCAGAAAGAGGCTGAAGCGTGGTTCTCGCTTACTCCTTGAGCCTGCAACCGCTCCAAACTCAGCGCCAGAATCTCCCGCGCTTCCTGCGGCTCCATCCCCAGCCGTGCCGCTGCATCCTCGATTTTCTCACGGGGCCGCTCAAGCAAAGTAGAGTAAACCAAATCTGCTGCCAACGGGTCAAGCGCACTCAACCAATCCCACTGCTCTTCATCCTCGGCGCTCTCTGGCAAATCTTCGCCAAGCAGCGGCTCTTTGAGCAGATCACGCATGGCTCTGCGGATTTTGGGGCGAGCATAGGCAGCAAAGGGGCGCCCCCTAAACCGCCATTTATTGGCTGCCTGCGTCAATGCGTAGGCGCCGGCGGAAAAGAAGTCATCAAAGGTCAGTCCCTGTGCCCTACGGCTGGCTGCCTGCAACACCACTAACCACAAGTGCCCCTCAACCAATTCTTCTGCACTGGCTCTGCTTTGTTCCTCTAGGCTCATTCGGGGAGCTGCGAGGCAGGCTTTAACACATTTTAACACGGGCAAGCTGCGCGGGATACTCTCCAGGGTCTGGCTCAATACGCTCCACAGATCCCGCCATAGCCAGGGCCCAATCATACCAGGGCCGCGAAGAGTCATGAATGAAGATGGCGGGGCAGAGCGGCCAACCCACCTTCTCTCCATAATTCAGCAACCTTGCCAAGCATGCGCCACGCGCAATGCCATCAATCAGGATCACATCAAAATCTGCGAGGTCCGCAGGCGTTCCAATGTATTCAGCGGCGCCGGCTGGGCACTCCTCCCATGGTGTTGCGTTTTTGCCCTCGTGACTCACGGGACGATAAAGTAGCTCCCACTTGTGCGCCAGATCACGCTTGAGCACTTGCCGCCGCAATTCATGTGACCATTGCAACGAATGCTCCACACTGGTCAAACTTTGATCATCTCGCATGTTTTCGAGCAACCATAGAGATGTGCCGCCGCTGCCCCACTCAAGAATGGCGCTATGATCCGGCAATGCCTCTAGCAATGCCTGCCGCTGATTGAGCGCCATCAATGCCTTCATGGTTTCTTTGCTTCTACGTAGCTCACTGATGTTTCCTTGGGCACTTCCAATCCTCGCTCAAAGTCATCAAATTCAACAAACTCCATGAATGCGTTGATTGGGCTATCAGGAGTCAATGAGTAGCACTCAATTCCAAGCTCTGCCCCGCGCCGCGCAAATTGCCTCAGCCATGCCAATCCGCCATCATAGCTGATGCGGTTGCGTTTGTTTTGCCACTCCTCCAACTCCAAATCCTCATGGCAATAACCAGAGCTGAAGTCACAGCCAGCGAAATAGAGTTGGCGATGTCCGCGCTTCAGTAAAAGATGCACTCCAACTTGAAACGTCAGCCTGTACCATACGCAGGGCGTTTTGTTGTCCCTCCATTGAAAAATGGCGTCAGGGTAGGGCGCCTCTGCCAGATCCACAAAATAGCTGTTTGGAGTGGCGAACAGGGGCGCCCCGCTACGATCCAGCAATTTATGGTGATTCGCCCGCCAGTACTTGGGAAACTGCTCACGGGTCAGCGATGGGCGAAACTGCTCAGGCTTATCCATCCCCACCCATGCATCAGGGCGGGGGACTGTGGGATATGCGGTATTGACTGCTAAAACGAATCGCCCCGGGCCGCTCAGCTTGTCGCCTAGCGCACGGAGAGAAGGACCAGGGCAAGCGAGAATGCCCGGGACGAAATTGGGGGCGTGTTGGAAAGGCACCCTATCCCATTGCGATCCGTTATGACTCCAAATGCTCATTGCTCTGCTTATGTCTCGCCATGTCTTTTCTGAGCGCCACTTGTGCTTCTGCTTTGCATGCTGCGCACCCTGTATCCTGGCAGATTTTGCAATCCCATTGACACGAGCACGGCGTTACTTCTCTGGGGTTATCGCATTCAACACACATCACCACTGCATCCATTCATGCTGCACCGCGTTGGGGCGCGGTTGCCCGTGAAACATTACCACGCTTGCTCCCTGCGGCCCTCGCTCTGCGCAATTATCCCCCTTATAACTCTTCACCAACCCGGGCGCCTTATCCTGCCACATACCAACTGCATTGGGCAGCAAATCCGCGATCACTTCCTGATCACCATGATTCTCTTTCATGTGATGCTCTTTCCGCGCTAAAAACCCGGGCCATACTTCGCGCTTGATTGCGTCTGGAATAAACATCATGCCGCTTGCCAATTCTTGATGACGGTAAAAATCCCGCAGCATGATTGCATTGAGAGAATCGCGGCAGATCCTTTCAATAGGGCGCAGATCACCCGTAACCACCATATCTAGATCAAAGTAAAGCCAATCATAATAGGTGTTGAGGCGAAACAGCTCTAGCTTGCTCCACCATCCCGGCAGCCCTACCTCAAGCAGAACGGTGTTGCAGTTTAAGTCGTCTCTATCTGAAAAGCAGAAAAAGGGCAAATGCCCCAAGCCTCCACGCTCTAGCCCTGCGCGTAGTTTATAAACCCAGTCCGGGGAGTAATCCCCGCCGCTCTTCATTACGCATGCAATCGCTAAATCCATGTCCACGCGCCGCCCGTGAGCACCATAGATAAACTATCCCCATTAGAATATCCAACGGGATCTGGCAGGTCTGGAACATTCGCGGAGTCACCTTGTGGGCCAGTGGGGCCCTGCGGACCTTGGTTGCCCTGTGGACCTTGAATACCTTGGTCACCTTGCAATCCTTGATTGCCTTGGGGCCCCGTATCACCTTGCGGCCCCTGAATACCTTGATTGCCCTGGTCGCCTTTGGCTGCCAGCAAATCCCAATAAGTCTGCCAAGACGGGCTAACTCCCGGTTCAATATTGGTGTGATTTAGAATGCACACATAAGCGCTGCCATTGTGCTCTAATGCATTTGTGACCACGTAGGCAGTGGCATTGCTCCAATCAGCGCTAATCCAAATCAGCCCTTGATCACCCGTGTCCCCTTGAATGCCTTGTGGACCTTGCGCACCCTGGTCGCCTTGCACCCCCTGCGGCCCTTGAATGCCTTGGTCGCCTTGGATTGATGTTTGATAAGCCCAAGTGCCAGCGCTCTTCTTCCACACTTTATTGGGCGCATTCTGGTCTAAATAATAATCACCATTGTTGCCCAGGCCCGCCCCCGGATCACCATAGCCATTCAACCACTCAGGAGCAACGCCAGTGTCACCTTGAATTCCCTGTGGCCCCTGAATGCCTTGTGGCCCCTGAATACCTTGGTCACCTTGGGCGCCTTGCAATCCTTGATCACCCTGCGGCCCCGTATCGCCCTGCGGGCCCTGAATACCTTGTGGCCCTTGAATACCTTGTGGACCCTGAATACCTTGGTCACCTTGTGGGCCAGTTTCGCCCGTGGGCCCTGGGACAGTGCTTGGATCACCCTGCGTCCCTTGATCACCTTTGGCCGCCCACAGCTCCCATGCTGACACGTTTGGAGGGGCCACATTTACACTATTAGCAATAGCCAGATAAGTGCTCCCATTATGCTCAACAACATCATCAATGTTGTATGTGGTTCCGCCAACATAGGCGCCGCGTGGCGTAAACCCTCTACCGTCAGCACCGTCATTGCCGGCGGGGCCAGTCGCGCCTTGCTGCCCTTGCTCACCCTTGGCAGCCCACTTTTCCCAGTAAGTTGCATTAGGTGGCTCGAAATTAGTGTGCCCCAAAATGCAGCGCCAAGTGGCGCCATCATTGATCACAATATCATCAATAACATAGGCAGCGGCGTTGCTCCAAGTGCCGCGAGGCGTAAACCCTCTGCCGTCAGCACCATCAGCACCATCAGCACCATTGTTACCCTGATCACCCTGCGGGCCAGTGGGGCCAGGAACAGTGCTTGGATCGCCTTGGTCACCTTTATCGCCCTGGGCGCCCTTTTCCGCCCATAGCTCCCAGTAAGTTGCATTAGGTGGCTCTTGATTGGTGTTGGATTGCTTCGCCCGCCAAGTGCTGCCGTCATGATTTACAATGTCATCAAGATTGTAATTGGTGGCGGGGCCCCAATCACCTCGCGGCGTGAATCCTCTGCCTGCGTCACCCGTTACGCCTTGAATGCCCTGGTCACCCTGCAACCCTTGATCGCCTTGGGGACCTTGTGGGCCCACATCACCAGTCGCCCCGGGCAATCCGGTCACACCTTGATCACCCTGCAATCCTTGTGGGCCTTGGTCGCCTTGATCTCCTTTATCCCCCTTGGCGCCGGTCACCCCTTGCAACCCAGTCAATCCCTGATCGCCCTGCGGGCCAGTTATAGATTCGCCCTGCGGCCCTTGTGGCCCTGCATCACCAGTTGCCCCAGGCAATCCAGTTACTCCCTGAATGCCCTGCGGCCCTTGTGGGCCTTGCGCCCCCTGGTCACCCTGATCACCTGTAGCGCCTTGCACCCCTTGATCGCCTTGCAATCCCTGAATGCCTTGCGGCCCTGTTTCGCCTTGCAACCCTTGGGGCCCAGTCACACCCTGCTCACCTTGCAGTGATGCTCTCAGCGTCCAAACACCATTTGCCTTCTTGTAATAGCTATTAGGGGCATTCCTGTTGATGTAAAAATCCCCATTATCACCCAGGCCAGTGGATGGAGCACCATAACCATCCAAGATCTGGCTACCCGTATCCCCTTGAATGCCTTGGGGCCCCGATGGTCCTGTGATCGTTTCGCCGGCAGCGCCAGTCAATCCGCGAATGCCTTGCTCCCCTTGATAACCTCGTGGGCCCTGGGGTCCCGGTACAAAGCCTTCGCCTTTAGCGTCACTGCCAGTTTCCCAGATCAAACACGATCCAGTTTCCAGCTCGATGCAGAAAGGCTCAGCCGTGGGCCCTGAATCGCCTGTGGGCCCCTGAATGCCCTGCGGGCCCGTAATAGATTCGCCCTGCGGGCCAGATGGTCCCTGCACTCCCTGAATGCCCTGCGGGCCCTGGTCGCCCGTAGCCCCTGCCGCGAAAATATCCCAATAGGCCTGCCACGACGCACCCACGCCTGGCTCTGTGGTTGCGTTCGTCGTGTCATGGGCAGTGATCGCGACATAGGAAACATTGTTATGCGTCACCACATCACGCACAGAAATAGCGCCGCTAATCAGCGACCATGCGCCACGATAATTAAACCCATCACCTGTGGCCCCTGTTCCCGTGGGGCCCTGATCACCCTGCGGGCCAGTGATAGATTCACCCTGCGGACCTGATGGGCCTTGGGGCCCTGTGATCGTGCTAGTAGGGCCCGTGGGCCCTTGTGGGCCAGTGATAGATTCACCCTGCGGACCTGATGGACCTTGGGGCCCTGTAATTCCTGTGCCGCCAAGCCCGGGAATGCCCTGCGGCCCCGTGGGGCCTGTTACAGTTACCCCTGATGGGCCTGTGGGCCCCGTTGGAGACTGAAAACCAAACTCTTTTACCCAGTAACCACTCATCCGAAAGGCCCTCGCTTCCAAACATCGCCTGTGTCAATGTCCACGTATCTTTCGCCAGGATCACCTTCTCTAAACGGAGATGGTGCGCCATTGCCGCTAGTCCATTTGTCGCCCTCGCTGTCATTCACGGAGGGGCCATTGGATGTGTCAAAAGTTTGCTCTTCTGTGGAATGATCCCAATCATAAATAGAGGATGCATGCTTTCGCAGCGTCAACTTAACATGAGCAGAAGCGTTATTAGTGACAAAACTGTGCTCTATCACCTTGTAAATTCCATTAATGCCAAGCGCATCGCTGTTAAGCGTCACGGCATCCCAAGGCTTAACATCTAAGCCAACAAGCAAATTCACATCACATGTCACCTGCTCATCTAAAAGTTGCGTTTGCAGCGCAATTTTTGCCACCCGTTGCGCTTGAGTGTGAGAAGCCACAAACTCTAAATCATGCTCCATCACCACCTCTGTGCTTGGTGACCTTTCCTCAGCGAGAAACGGATTGCCGCCCTCCAGCAACACATCCACATCACTCTCAGTCTGCATTTCGTAAGTGCCTCCCGTGTTTGCGTCTCTGATAATGGGGTATTCAGTCGCGGCATCAAACGTTTCAGGAGCAACAAAAATGCCCTTGATCACTGTGGCCCTCTCCAGGCTAGTGCGGGCAGTGGTTCTGATAATGTCGCCCACAATATGATCATCTGTAATCGTCACCTCTGGCGCTGTGTAATAGCCTGAATGAACATAGTAAATCCCATCATGTTCAATCACTGCCCCCGCCATGCATTTAACTACAGGGTCAAGCCAATCTTCTGGCTCTCCCTCTAGATCAATAAATCCGCCGGCTCTGTATTTCTTCTCTGTTCCTCCCACCTTGTTGACCACAGTGTCACAATCATTCGCAGAAGCGATTAGCGTGGCACTATCAATGCGAGAGCGAGGAATGTTCACGTAATCCTCTAGAATGTTTGCAGCGATCAACGCAGGGTTGTCAGTCCACTTCAAAGTCTGATCTCGCGGATCATAGATATTATTTTTGCCCTTGATGGTGCAGGTTAAAGTGGGAATAAACGAGGGGAAACGCGCAGGCGACTCTTTTAGTTTTGCGTAAACGTAGGCTCTGCCCCTCAGCCTATGGTTCTCACCCCAAAGCGCAGGGTCTGCCGTGTCTTCAACCGCAGCAGGCAATGCCACCTGTGTATCTGTGCCGCTGACAAATTCAAAAAATGCATAATTCTCAAAGCGCCCATCTGCGCTGTTGGTCACAGGGTCAACAGTCACTAGTTCTCCGTTAATGTAAAAATCGCCAAATTCCTCCACCTCATGCGCTGCGTAAACAACAATTAAATAAAGGAATTTATTATTCCCCTGGGCGCCGCTGCCGTTGGCGTAGGCAATCAAACCGCCCTTTCTTGATTGCCCATAGATCACCTGATGCGCCATGGAGCCTGATCGCACATTACCCGAGCGACCCGGACGGCTTTGCGCATCTGGGCGGCCCTGCAACTTCTGCCCGAGCACCTGGGCCCCAACAGCCACTGCTGCCTCAATGGCAACAGCCGCAATCGTGCCAATCACACTGGCAGCAGCTTGGGCGCCGGCAACCGCAGTAACAATGGCCGCACCTATTCCCACCGATAGCCCCTTTCTATAAATTTAGGATCAATCAACCGGAATGCCCCCGTTTCAGCGACTGTCACCACCCTGCCCTTGCGATAAATGCCCACGGTCACATGCAATTCCTTGCGCTGATTATGCCCCCGCAACAAACACACATCGCCATCTCGCCATGGGGAAGGCACTCTCACCCATCTTGCCTCGAGCATTGCTTTATCAACAATAGCGCTCATGCCGCCGTGATCCCGCAGGATGCGCAACGCTTCCTTGTCAGTAAGAGGCGACCCTAGCCAACTTCTGCCAATTTTTGCGCCGCTTGAAATCTCCACCCAATCCGCCATCCATGAGCAACAATCCCACACACCCCGCTCAAACTCGCGAGGAGGCAACAGCACATGTCTTGCCAATGCTGCGCCACTCGCCATTCGCTGTTCCGTTGTCATCTGCTCTTGAAAGTTGTTCCATTAGTTCCCCAGAACACCTCAGCGTCACTGCTCAGATAAGCGAGATGCTCAAAGCCGAGATCACCAGAAAATTCCTCTGTTTGATCCGCGTGAGAATATCGGCGGTTATTAATGCGGGCCGCCCGTGTAACCTCATGCTCAAGATTAACCCTGCACACCCCAATAGGCCCGCCACCGCTCGCACTGGTGATGGCGTAGGTTAAAACATCAATAGTGAAATAAAGAGGCTTCTCCCATACCACCGAGTCTTGATCATTCATGATCGCGATAATCCACCTTGCGCTGCGCTCCTTATAGTGTGCCGCAGTTAATGTGCCTGCTCTCATGGCTGCCGCAGGCACTCCTGCCACCTCTAAGGTTAATCCATTGGCGCGGAAATCCTCAGAGCTTTCCACAGGCGTCACAGTGCCAATGCCCCCCGTGGGGAGCCATGTCTCGCCATCGTGGGTTTTCTCGTAAGTGCCAGTCCAGTAGCGCTCTGTCCCGGTTGTAAAGTCCAACTCCAGAAACATCCCATAGCGGGCGCCGCCGGCAATGGTGTTTTTAGCCGCGATAGACAGCAATCCCATCAGAGTGCCTCCACTAAATCAACTTGAGTGCCGAAAAGCTCAATAGCATTCCTCGAAAATGTCACCGTTGGCTCTGCCAATGCAAACACGCCTCGCGCATTATCGGTGGTGATCGTAAGCCCCTCAGCGTGCGCTTTGCGCAACCGGGGCCACACTTCAATGGTGGCATTGCCGCCACCATCAGCGTCCACATCATCGAGCACTCGATAAAGTGAGTCTTCAACTTGAATGTAATCATTTTGCAGAAGCACTCCCGTGGCGCTAATTGTCCATCCCTTGGTATTGAGGGTGGTGGCTCCTGCGACATTCATGCCGGCGCTTAGTGGCGTGCCGTCTTTGCTGCCGCGCACCAGAGAACACCAAGGGTCACCCAGGCGCACCTTGTTTACACCTCCGCGCAACTTCAACAGAAACGCCTCAAGGATCGCAGCATCTGCTCGAGGTTGTCGCAGAAATTGCAACGACATACTCCAACGATCACCCCCCCAGTCTTGCGTTTCTCTTGCGAATGAATAAGGCGACGTGGCAACACCCACAGCACTTCGCGCCGTCAGAGTGCAATCAGTAAAGCAAATGCCAGCCGGCCAATCATACGTGGTTGCCACACCATAACCCTACGCTGCCCTTAAAACCCTAGCTCTCTGGCCCGGCGGCCACCTCGTTTGCCCTGGTCACGAATGGCGGCCAAGGTGCCCTCTCTGGCTGCCGCAAGAATTTGCGGGATCATCTCCTGACTCACCCCGGGCTGAATGTTCAGCGTTTGATTGACGACTGTGCCGCCCAAGCCGCCCTTAGTCAGATCTGCCACCACTTCACCAGGGTGCAAGATCGCGGGATAACCCCCAGAGCCATCCACGCCACCCGCTCGCACTCCAAACCCTGTAAACCCGCCACCCTCAAAACTGAGCAGTGAACCAAGCCCTGAGAAGATTGAGGACCAGTTAAAACCACTGCCGCCCCCTGCCGAATTAAATAGCCCCTGAAAGCCTTTTGCAATCCCACTAAACAGATCTTTAAACAAATCCATTGCAGAGCCTGCCATGGACTGAAGGGCCCCAAGAATGCCCGTGGAGCCTTGCTCGAAACTCTGAGAGATTGCGCCGGCAGTTTCATTGGCGCCGTTCGCCACCTCACCAAATGCTTCATCATACGAGTGCAGGAGCAGGTGCGCCCCCGCCTCAATATTAGTGCCCTCGAAATTCACGGGGCGCTCAGAGAGGGTGCGGATAAAACCTTCAGAGAAACTGGCAGCCGCATTTCCGCCGCTCAGATTAAAATCAATGTTTGCCCCTGGAATGACGTTTTTCGGGGCCAACAAGTCATCGAAAATGTAGCTCTCTAGCTTGGTCGCAGCAATGTCTGCCACCAGTTGCGTCAGGAACTGCCCCCAGTCATCCACATTGCCGCTCAGCGCCTGCCTAAAACCGCCACGGATCGTTTGGGTTACGTCATTCCACGCTGTCTCTGTTTGCTCAATGGCAGCCGTGAAACGCTCCACAGGCTCTGGGGCAGTGGCAGTCTCTACAGATGACTTGAATTCCTCGATGACAGGAGCAGTTGAGGCGAACGCTTCTTTAGCTTTCTGCTGCTGCGCATCGAGCTGGCGAAACAGCTCTAGATTTTGCTCATCAGTCAGAAAGGGGCCATATTCAAGATGCGAGCTTTTGAAATTCTCTGGGGCAACTCCAAACTGGATATTAGTGGCGGCCACCGCTGCCGCCTGCATCGCGGTCACCGCAGTCATTGCTGCCGCTGCGCGTTGCGCCGCGAAGGTCAGTTGATTGCCCAGATTAAACACGTCCCCCGTGGTTGCCCTCACGCTCTCGCGCAGGCTATTCCACGTCGCTTTGAGTTTGTTGGCTGCCTCGTTGGTGTGATTAGTGCCAAGAATGAAATTCTGAATGTGTTGGCGGATCGCAGCGCCGTCCTTGCCCGTCTCTTTGAACTCCCGGGCCACCTCAGCTTGCAATTCTTTCCAAGTGCGAGATGAGGCGCTGATTTGCACAATCTCATTGTCAATCTCTGCAAGCGTATCTTGCAGGTTAAACAATGGCAGACTGTCCAACTCTGAAGCAAACTGGCGCACCACCCCGAGCAACGCTTGCCCCACAAAAACGCGCAGTTGATCGCTGGCAAAGCGCAACAATGCTGTCCCCCCTTCAAGCAGCTTGGTAAATGCGGCAAACCCCATATCAACAATCTTGGCAAGCGCTTGCTGTGCACCATCTATCAGCAGCTCCCCAAGCTTGAGCTGCTCAAACTGGCCAAAAGCCTCAAATGCCGCAAGAATGGATTCTTGAGCCGCAGCGCCCCAAGATCTTGCACGATCAATGCTGAATATCTCCACCACTTGATCTCGGATCGCTCGCAATGGCGGGCCGAGCGTTTCAAACACTGGCCCCGAGATAATCCCTAGGAACTCAGCGAAACTGTTCTTAATGCGCTGGAATTCACGATTCCACAGTTTAGCATTGTCCTGGGCGGCGCCCCCGAAAAGCTCTTCTAATTCATTGGCAAACTTGGGCAGGAAATCATTCGCCAACACCTGCCCCTTTTTGAGCATGTCGCCAAGTTGCTCAGTAGTCACTCCCATTGCCCGTGCGGCAATGCTGAATGCCCCTGGCAACCGCTCCCCAAGCTGACCCCGCAATTCCTCTGCCTGGACCGTGCCCTTAGACATGATCTGCTCGATTGCCCTAAAGGCGCCTCGTGTCTCATCCATGGACAAGCCAAGGGCAGCAGAGGCAATAGAGACGCTCTCGAAAATGTCGCGGCTCTCCTCAATCGCGAAATTAGCCGGCTTGGCACTGGCAAGCAGTTTCAGGTAAGAGCGCCGCGTAGCGTTTAACGCTAAGCCATATTTCTCAGCCACCCGGGTCGCAAATTGGATCTCTTCAGCGCCTAAACCTCGCGACCCTGTAACCGCCTCGCCAATGTTCTCGAGCTGCTTCTGCGTTAATGCCAAATCGCTCAGCCCGCGAACACCAAACCCTGCGCCAATGCCCCCCACTGCAAGAGCAATGGGGCTAGTGAGTTTCTTGCGTAACCCGTCAAACTGTCGCCCTATACTCTTGGCAGCCCTGCTGAAGCTGCTCTCCATACGCTTGGCAGCGCTTGAGAAACTGCGGCCCACGTTCTCGCCAGAGCGTGAAGCGCTCTGCTCCATGCCCTTGACCGTGCGCCGCAGTGTTTCAGACGCTACCCGCAGATCACCTGCGAGCTTGGTCGCGTCTGCGCGAATCTCAAACTCTGTTTTGCGCTTAGTTGCCATAAGGTCTGTCTCTCAGCAGTTTAGCCGGTGTCAGGGGCATTTGGTTTTCACTTTTAAACAGATTCAGCACTGCGCATTCAAGCCACGCAAAGCGCAAATCTTGCCTGCGCTCTACGTTGTTGTTGGCAACCTTGAGGGCCGCCAGATCTTGCATGGTCAACTCCTCAAACTCTTCCCTTGTGATGTGGTAGAGCCTGCGGAGCTGCCAGTATAAGGCTAATTCTTCTTTCCCGGCGTTTCCCCCGAGATTGCGCACTCAATCGCTTCCCTCACCTTAAAAATGGGCAAGCCATCAATTGCGCTTTCAGCGTCTGCCAAGGTTGCGTCAGGGTTGGAACGCAGCAATCCAACCCTGACGCGCTCTAGCACTTGGTCCCACACGCCAAAAGATTCGTCATCTTCCGCCCGCTTATCAATCGCTTCAAGCTGCCGGCAGGCTTTAATGTCGTAGATTAATTCTAATTCTTTGCTCTCCGTGCTCATAATATTTCAAAGAATGTTAAGGAGTAACCAATGCGCGGGCAAGGGCCCCATCACCAGTCACCGAGACAGTTTGCTGAATGTTTCCATCCACATTGGATGGGAGCGAAACATTCGCAATAATACCCGTACCGCTGTATTCCACTTTCCCTGAAGTGGCCAAGTGAGGATAGACCTTAATGGCAATTGACTTGCCCACATCAGTAAGGTCCAAATCAGGCGAGGCACCCTCATCCGTTTCTTGCCAGAAAAAAGTAAATTCACCCGTCCACGCCTTGGAAGTCAACGTAGCCGCATCCCAACCTCCAGAAGAAGTTGAGCCGCCGTCACCGTTGGACTTCATGCACTTGGTTTGCTCCGTGTTAATGTTTGCCGAAGTTTGAAGTGTCCATTCTCGGAGGCAGGGCACTTCATTTGCTGCAACTTCGATAATCCCGTCTGCTCCTGAGATAACTTGAGTAGCCATTTTTATCAGTTGGTTAAATTAGAGTTTGGTTAAATGAGAACACATAACTCTGCGTAATGTGTCCTTCTGTGTCAGATTCTGGCGAGCGCTCGATGTTCTGCGCTGAAAGTTCCGCGTGAGTCACCGTGGCGCCAAAGTCGCCTTGCTTGCGGGCCACATAAACAGAGCGCTCCAATGCTAAAGCGTGATCAAGCAGTGTTTCCTCTACTGTGGAAGAGCTGTCTGCGATCATTACCGTGATTGTCTGCGTGCGCTGCACAAATGCCGTGGAACTAGTGGAAACCACGTCTGTTTCCATCTCATCAAGAAACACAGCGCCGCGTGGCGTTGCCTCGATGGTGCCCAGGTCTGCCTCACTGGTTGCCACCACAGCCGCAGAGAACCCACTCAGCGCCGCAACCAGAGTTTTCATGTGATCTCTAATATCTATTTGCGCGTGCGGCATTAGTCCTCTTTCAGTTGCTCTTCGCGGCCCTCAAGCCTCAAGAGTTCATCCCTGATCTCATTGGCGCGTTTCTGCCGCTCTGCTTGGCGTTGCTGATAGGCGTTTTGATCTGCTTGAGCCTGTTCCACCAAATCTGATGCTTCCGCCTTCAGTTTGGCTACTGCGTTTTCAATGTCTTCCTGCGTCATGTGTTCTGCGTTTGTTTGGGTTAAACTTCTTCTTCGACTGGGGGCGCATTCTTCGCCTCCAGATAAGCCTCGATGACTGGTACTGCCGCCATGAGTGCTCCGTAAGCCGCTGCCGCCTCTGGAACGTTCTCGATGACATCCGTCAAGTCATCGCTATAGATGCGCCCGGCGTCGCCCTCTGGCCCTTCCAAGACTTCGCCCGTTTCCGCGTTGTGATAGCGCCGATCAATGCGCAACCACCCAGGATCAACAGGGGAAGCTTTGGCGAAAACCCAGGAATGAAACCAAAGGTCAGGGAATGTTTTTTCCTCAGTCTGAGGAACCGTTTTTGGTGTTGGTGCTGGTATTGGCATGACTGTTAGGAATTAACCTGCGCTTACTTTGAGTGTCCCTGAATCGTTCCAAATCTCACCAGCGTTGGTTGGATCACTGGTGGGCAGTGCCTCCATCATAATCGCGCCGCCTTTTGGGTTTAGCGTGAGAGGCAACGCGCTCGTTCCATCACCAGCCTGTATGCCCTGGGCGTTGTTTGCGCTGTTTGCGTAACCGAGATATAGGCCGTAAGGCGTGGCGTTGTTAGAACCAAAGATCTTGACTACTGCGTCAGTGCTGGCGTCTGAGACGCTGCTCCAGGTGTTGACCGCTTCGTCGTGGGTAACGGTGAATTTGTTGGGGGCTGTGGTGCCGCCGATGTGGAAGTTGCCATCAGTGGCAACATGAAATGCAGTCAAAATGCCAACAGATACACGCAAAGGCGACGCTGTTGAGCCTCCTGGCGTAGTCCATGAATAAATTCTATTTATCCCACTTTCAGCCCCGATTACCAGCGCTGACGCTGTTGCGTCCGTTTGACTAATAGCTGCGTATGTGTTACCAGAATCACTAACATGTAACTTGCGACCAGGCGAACTCGTGCCAATACCCACGTTCCCGCTGGAGTCGATGACTAAGTGATTGCTTGCCCCATAACCCAGATTAAAAGTGCTGGTTGCCTCGTCCCATCTCAGTCGCGCAACTGTGGTGCCGCCATTGTTGTCAAAGAGCAGATCTGCGGTGGCCCCGGTGGCATTGTTGTCGCTATCTGTATTAATTGAAAACGCCGCTGCCGTGCCCGTGGTTTGCAACTGGGCCGTGATTGTCTCAATGGCAGCAATCTGGTCACCAATGGTGCCGGCGTAATTGCTCGCGCCCCTGCGGATCGCTACAGTATCCCCCGCAACAATTGCATCTTCTGTGAGTTGACTGATCTTTGTGCCGGCCATTAGATTCTTTATTCAGTTTTCCAAGATTCTGCGAGATCTTCACCAAGTGCGATAGTCTCACCGTCCACGGTGACAACGTAAGGCGTTTCTAGTTGCCACGGCTCCACGTCGGCAACCAATCCATTCGCGATCAGGAATTGCATAGTTGCCGCATGGCGGCCAGCCAGGGCAGTCCAGTTAGCGGCACCTAGAGTTTCTAATTTTGCAATCAGCTTGTCGCGATCAATGAGCGAATCAGGCGTGCCCCAGAAATCTTGGAAACCCGCAATGATCGCATCGACGAAACGAGTCATCGCTAGGTTTTCGTTGTTCAGCGCCCTCTGTGCGTCTTCCTGCGCTTCAGTTCGCTCTTGAGTTGTTACTGTGAAGATAGGCGATGCTTTCATGGTTTTGGTTATGGGTTAGGTCCCGATTGCTGGTGTTCCGGCATTATTCCAAAGAATTCCTGGGCCAGGATTGCTGGTGGGCAAGTTAGAGATATGAACTGTTCTTGCAGTCCCCGTCCCCGCTGCTTCTGCGCCAATCTCAAGCACGTTAGACGACCAACGGAAAAACGCGCGCTCGTAGTTACTCGCGTCCGTGTAGGTGTTGTAGAGGTGGTAAGCCTGGGCGTTGGTGCCGTTGCGTTGATCTAGAATATCTGCGGCACTGCTAGTAAGTTTTGCATTTCCGAATGCCCCGCCGATGCCGAGTGTCGAGACAATATTAAGGGAAGAGAGGAGCGACGCACCTCCACCATAGATCCGCACAGCATACCCGCCAGATCCGAGAACCTGGGCCGCTCCGCCTGCAGCGGTTAGGTCAATAATATTGTTACTGTAAATTCTGCCCGCTTCATTCCCAACCGCACCAATAACAGTTCCCGCCACATTAGGCACCAGCGCATTTCCTGCGCCTGCGCCCCAACCGGTGATGCCGCCGCCGGCCAAGTCGAGAATTTGAA
>Ga0070745_1000567_pt1 | contig 22086 bp, 32 predicted proteins | sample VirMetDEL_Mar_4_FD_77438 | JGI IMG/M metagenome (GOLD analysis project Ga0070745, IMG submission 77438) | Aqueous microbial communities from the Delaware River and Bay under freshwater to marine salinity gradient to study organic matter... | ecosystem: Environmental > Aquatic > Marine > Coastal ...
AGTGAAGATGATGAAGCGTCAATAGATATGAACTATAGTCCTTTTTATACACAAATGGTGGAAAATGAGGATGGAACTTATAATATATTAGATGTGGAAGTAGAGGTTACTATGGTATTACCTAAAGATAGGAGTAGTATTGATATAGGTACTTTACATTATTATTTTTCATCACATTTATCACATGAGTTTATGCACCTTAATGAATGGGTGAGTAGAGGACTTGAATCACCTAAAGAGATAAAGGGGTGTGAGAGTATATATACTGAAGGTAGTATTTATGGTGATGCGGTTGATAGAATTGGTTATATGTTATATGTTGCACTTTCTTTTGAGAACAACGCATTCATACAACAAGCGGCAACGATGATATCAAAAAGAAAACCTGAAAATAGAACACAATTTATGACTTACCTTAGAGAGAATCCGATATATACCTTTGCAGAAACAATGTTAAACTATGATCCTAATATTTATTTAGAAGAGATTAATAATTTAGATAAGGATAGGGTTAATCATTTATATAAAATAATGATGTGTTACTACTCTAAAGATGGTATTCCTAAAATGAAGTCTATTGATATATTTTTAAATGACTTAGAAAGGAAATTTAAAATGAATGGTGAATACTTAAAAAGAAAATTATTGAGGTTAATTACTGTGGTATGAAAATATTAAAAATAACAGAGAGCCAATATAAAAGATTAGTTAAAACTAAAAATTTAAATGAGCAGTTTAAAACTGTTTATAAAGATGAGTCAGATAAATTAGATATAACCGTACCAATACAGAGTTTTATTAACTGGATAACCGATCAGATTGGTATTATGTATGATAAAAATTTATTTATTGATAAAATTCAAGACGGAGTTGTTTATATTGGTTGGGAAAATTATAGTGAAGATGAAAAAAATAGTATAGAGAGTTTAATAAATGATTGGGTTGAATATACAAGTGATAGTAATGATAAACTAGTTTCTGGTGACTATTTTTCAGGATTAGACTGGGAATATGAAGAAGATTACAAACCAAAGAGGTTGTGTTGGTGTGATGGTGAAGATGGTGAAAAAATAGAATATGATTGTGACGATACAAAACCTGAAGGGTGATTAGATATAGACGATGTAGACGATGATATTATAGTTCAAGGAGAATTTGGTTTGGATAATATTCCAGATGGTCAGAAATTAATTTTATTTTTAATAAGTGAAAAAGAGGCAGTTGATCATAGTTATGATAGTGCATATCCAGGTAAAATAATAGAAGGGTTAAGTGATTTAACTATAGAAGAAGTTAAGAGTAAATATGGTAGCGGTGCGAAAGGTAGATATCAGTTCTTACCTAAATACTTTAAAACTTTTGCGGATAAATCGGGATTAGATATGTCTGACAAATTTTCACCTAAAAATCAAGATAAAATGGCTTTAGATATTTTTAAAGATAAAATGGATAATTGTTTAAAGTTAGAGGATAAGTTAGTTAGAACTTGGGCCGCATTACCTGTTCTATATGGTAGAGAGGGTAAAGAGAGATATGTTAACAGAGGGCAAAGTTATTATGCTGGTGATGGGATTAATAAGGCTTTAGTAGATGCAGATCATTTTGAAAAAGTTTTAAAGAGTTGTGGTTGTGATATGTCTAAACTAAATAAAAAAATGGGTAAGAAAAATGAAGAAGAAACTGTAGTTATTAATATTTTAGTGATTGGTGACTCGCAATCTGCGGGTGATAATAAATATCATTCTAAATTAGATAAAAGTAAGTATAATGTAACTAATAAATCTGTGGGTGCGAAAAATACGTCTTGGATGTTACAGACACTTAAAAAACAAAAATTAGATGAGTATGATGTTGTTATAATTATGGGTGGTGGTAATGATGGCTATAGAGAAATTACAGATGATACTGCACAAACTAATTTAGATAGTATGTATAATTATGTTAAAAACAATTCAGAGTCAAAGTTAATCGCAATCAGTAACCCAACAAAAAACTTTTATAGTGGGTCGAAAAAATACCCTTCTAATGAACTAATAGCTAAACATAGTATGAATAGTACTATACCTGATTATAAAATAGATGCAAATAGTTTAGGTGAAGATAATTTCAGTAAAGATAAAATACATTTAAATAGTAAAGGACATAAATGGATTAAATCTGAGTTAGAAAAAATTTTAAATAACTTATGAAAAAAGGGAAGTTATACGGAGGAGTTTTATTAATATGTGGTGAAAAGTTTTTACTCGGACAAAGAGGTAAAGACGGATCATTCCCTAATTGTTGGTCTTTATTTGGTGGTAAGATAGAAGAAGGTGAGACTATTTTAGAAGGTATTAAAAGAGAATTATTTGAGGAGACTGAAATAGAATCTGACAATATAATATATATACCTTTTGAGGAACAGTGGGATATGGGTTATCCATATCATTTCTATTTAGGTTATTGCAATGAAGAATATGAATGTAAGTTAAATGATGAGAATCAAGATTGGGGTTGGTTTGACTTAAAAGATTTACCAAAACCATTATTTCCTACCCTATTTGCTTCACTTACTCGTATTTTTTAGTTATACTTATTATTATGGATGAGTTTAGAAAAATTAATGCCGATATGGAGGCAGAGAAAGAAAAAACCCAGTTAAAGAAAGAACAGTTTATTAGAAAGATAAAAGGTGGGTTGGGTGAACACATCAGAAGTAATGGTGGTAAAGTTACCAAAATTAAAAAATCTAAATGGAAAAAATTTTGGGAAAAATTAATGAAAGTTTTTTAGGATGAATTTAGATAAAGTTTTAGAGATAGCGAATGAATGTGTTGAAAATGAGAATATACCTATTGAGGGGTTAACACTAATGTATAAACTTGATCGTGACACACATAAGAAATTAGATGAAGAATTGTTTTATAATACAAACAATAATCTCACAAACTTTGTACACAATGAACTTATTGAGATAAATATTGCGGGTGTAACATTTGTCTTTGAAATAGAATAATTTGACATTTCGTTAAATAATCTTTATTATTGGAATATGGAACAAAAAGATACAAATAAAGATATAATGGATTTTCTATTAAATGATGATAGAGAAGTTTATGATAATGGTTTATCACATCCTAGTGTTGAATCAGAAGAAAAAGAAAGAAGAGAGGCGGATAAGATTATTGAAGATAGAAAAATAGAATACTATTGTTGTGATCGTTTCTATGGTAATGAAAAACTTGTCTGTGATAATATTAAGAAGTTGGGTTCTTGGTTGGCGGATAGAAGTGGTTTAAATATGTTAGACACCATCAATGGAATTCTATCTGAGATTAGAGAATGTGAAGACATGAATCCAAAATATCAAAAACCATTAGATTATCTTTATAGAACAGGTAAGATAGATGATATCATTAAAAAATCTGATGGTTCTTATTATACGCCCAAATTAAATAATTGTTGTTTGGTTAAAGATGAGAATGGTGAGTGGGATTATGTGAATAAATTAAATTCTAATTATAGTGACTTATCAGAACTTCTAACAACGTTATTCCTTAAAGGTGGACAGATAGAGAAGTTATCCAAAATGAATAGTACAGAAATAAAAAATTTCTTATTACCATTAAAAGGTAAAACTATGACAGGGTTATTAAGAAAGTATTTTACTATTGATGAATATAAAGACTTTACTTATAATACTAAAACCAATACTAAGATGGGTGACTATGTAGAAACATTGACTAAAGTATTGTTAGAAGATGATGGGTATACCACATTATATGAGGGTGGTAATGGAGACTTTATCGATATGAAGTATGGTGTTGATCTAATTACAGAAAAAGGTGGTAACATCTATTTGGTACAAGTTAAAAGTAAATCATATACTGCGAAAAGAAGTACTGAAAAACCACAATACAGATATATAGATATATTTGCAGGAGAAACCCCAAATTGTAATGGGGTAAACTTATATTATAGAGAAGATAACTTTACAGAAAGGTTTTTAGGTAAAGATGTATTGAAAAACAATATTGAATACCTTAAACAGTTTTATAAGGATTAACGTCTACTTTCTCTAATAACTCTTTTTACGATACGTTGTAAGTCAGATTCAGACAATCTAATTATTTTCTTTTTAGATTTTTTAGATTCATCCATACCACCTCTAAAGTATTCTTCTGATTCCATAGAGTCAATGTCTTCCATTGTTTGTGCAATATCATCTATAAGATCCCCTATTTGGGTGTCATAACCCCCACTTTCTTCCATTAAGTCAGTCAACGCATCTATTGCATCATAAGGGTTACTTATCATCACTTCATTACACATATTACTAGCCTGATCTAATAACTCAGACATACGATCATACAATTCTTCCATTTCCATAATTTCTTTTTTTATATAAATATGTTCATTATTTAAAAAATGTAAAATATTATGATATTTATAATATATGAAAACATTAAACGAAGAAATAAATAGGATAAAAGATATAATGTTAATTAATGAGATTGGTGGTGGTTCATTAGAAGACCTTATGGATATGTCGTTTAAGAAAGATAGGGAAGAGAACCCACATATGTCTAAAAAATATAATCCTGAAAGTGAAACAGATTTCTCAAACAGTAAAGTTACCGATGTGGTATGGAGAGCAGGTGGTTTAGATAACTTTCATCAAGGTGGTGGAATATGGTTTGGTGAAAGTAAGGAAGATGTTGAGAAATTTGTTAGGTCGGTTAGAGGTGAAGAAAGACAAGGTAAACCATATTATATTAATTTGGAAAACCCTTATTACTTTGATAGTTTTTGGCGTGGATATGTTCCTGCGGCGGAGTCAAAGGGATATCGTGGTGGGAGAGAAAGACTGATGCATGATTTGGTTAGACAAGGTTATGATGGAATCATTATAGGTGAAGATATGTGGAATGATACTGCGGATCCTGAAACACAAGTTTGGTCGAAACAATATATTGTATTTAATCCAGAAAATATAAAACCTGCGTAGTATGAATGAATACGATGACATATTAAATAGAATTGTTGAGGAGTTTTATGACACTGGTAGATTGGTGTTGAGTGAAATTAGAAATGCTATAAGTCAAATGTATAGTGAAATGAGATATGGGAAAGAATATAAACAAGAAGGTGATTATGAAAATGCCTTAGATTCCTATAAAAAGGTTTTAGATCTTTTTGATAATCATTTAACAGATGAACAAAGAAATGAATTATTAAATAAGGAAAGAAACCCATTCAAAAGAGATATAATACTATACCAAATAAAAGAATTGGAAAAACAAATTGTGTCTAAGGAAGAAGAGAATACAAAAGTTTCTATGAGTGGGAGGTTTTTAGAAAAAAGAAAAAATGAGATAGAACAAAATCTACCTATTATAAAGCGTAATATTGAAGAATTAATAGATAAATTAGAAGATTTATACAATGATAATAGAACTACAGAAGAAAAATTTAATGATTATATGAATTTAGTTAAAAGTAGTGACTATATTGGTTATATATCATTATATTATTATGAAGTAGAAACTGCATTAAAATTAAAAGAAGTAAAAGATTATCGTGCTGCTTTATTCCATTTTAAAAGGGCAAAAGAAAAATTAGATGACGCAGTTAAAGACTTTAAAATACAAAAATCCGATTTACTTTTTGGTGATCTTTTGGATGATGAAATAAAAAAATTAGAAGGAGAAACGGGTGAAGAAGAAGGTTTACCATTATTTAAAAGGGGACAAATAATTTTAGACAAAGATTTATTTTGGTTAGATTTATTAAAAAAGAACGGTGAAGAAATTAATATTGAGGAGTATTTTGATGGTTTTAATAAAAATTATATATACAATGGTGATGATATAACTAAAGAAACTTGGGGAAATATTTTTTGTAGTGAAAAAAATTATGAAAGATATCAAAAATATATAGAAGATTATGGTATTAATTGTGATATCTTTAGAGGTGAACCTAAATACTACAATTTAAATAAAGGTCAAAAAGTTAAGTTTAAAACAGGTGTTGATTTAACAAATCAAGAAAAAGTATACATACAATGTGCGGATAAAATAAAAACAAATCATTCTGATAGTGGTGTTAAAAAAAAGTCATTTATTTTAACGGTAGATAAAATTAGTGACGATTACACAAAAGTAAATTTGGGTTATGATTATGGAATTGATTTCACCAATGGTAAATATGGTGATGTAAAAATAAATGAAAAGGAATATCCATGTAAAAATAAGGGTAAAATTGAGGGTGTTCAAGTGTATAAATTAGAACCCATTGAAAAAGGGGAAGATGCTACATATTATGGGGCAGAATTACAAAGAAGAACTATATATAAAAATGCCCCAGAGACCTTTCCAGATAATTTAAAATTAACGGACACATTTTATTTTATACTTAAAGATCAGTTAATGGAATTGGCTGCAAATTTACAAAGACTGGATATTGCTGCAGGTGATATAGATTTAAGAACTAAAAAAATAGTTAAGACTTCTGGTGGTGAATATACAGAAACTTCATTACAGATATTAGAACCAGATACAAAAATTAAAGACGATAAGGTAATAAGTTTATATGAAAAATTAAAAAGTAAAATATTTAAAGGTGCATCTACAGAACAAGTTAAATCTATAATACCTTATCTAGTTGAAATTAATAAAAAACTTTCCGAACAAAAAAAAATAAATACAGGTAAAATAGAAGACTTTGTAAATGAATTAGACTTTACTAACCCAAAAAATATCGATAATGTTTTCAAAAACATTATTAAATCTGTATCTTCACAATATGAATATTATTGGGGTAATGAAACAAAGTATTTTATTGCAGAATCCGATCAAGGTGACAAGGGACTGCTTAACACAGAACTTAGTGTTGAATTAGAATTTCACAACTCAATAATGGAAATTATTGTTAAAAGTAATATAAAAAATTTAGAAGAGTCTTGTGTTAACATTAAAAATGTTGTTATAGATACTGAAACTATGGATAGTGAAGTAGATAGACTATATAATATGGTAAATAGAGATGGTTATACAGAAAAATTTGACATTAAATGTATTAAACAAATTAATTATGGTAGCACCCCTATAGTGAGATTTGGTGATTATTTAGATGTGAAAAGTAAGAAAAATAAAGATGATTTTTTAGGTGAATTATCCACCCCTTTTAAGAGTAGTAGTTTTGGTAAAGAAATAGTAGATGGTACTAATACCGAAAGAAAAAATTGTAAAATATATACTAAAATATATAATGATTTAATAGATAGTTTAATTGTTAAAATGTCTGAAGATCTAGAATATATCAAGGAAAGGGTTTTAGGTGGAGATAGACCATTTAAGGGTTTAATTATAGCAGATAATATTTTTGTTCCATTAAATAGTTTGAAATTATATTGGTCTAACAAAGGAATGATGAATGATCATAGAATCACATTAAGGTATAAAATAGATGGTACTGTTTATAAAATAAATTTTAATCCTGAAAAATGTGGAACTGATTGTTCGGAAGAACAAACTTATGAAATAGAAGAACTAACAATGAGTAGTGATGATAAGTTTAAACAATTCTCTTCAACCATACTTAATGTACAACAAACCGAATCCACAGACAGATTAGATGAAATAATAGAAAACTTTTTTGACACAGGAAAATTTGTATTTTAAAATAAAATATTTATATTTGTAAAAAAAACAATTATGGAAAAGGAAATTATAAGAAAAATATTGAAGGAAGAGGTTGAACTTTTAAAACATGGTGGTGATGAAAACCTAAATTATCTTAAAGATATGATATTACAATCCCTAAAAAATCCTAAAGAAAATGAGTATGCTAGAACACAATCGCAATTTATACTTAATTTAAAAGATTTCTTCCAACAAATGTATAGTGCTTTAGAACAACAAGCACCGCATCTTTTAAAGGTATATAATTTCCATAACATATCCCAATGGAGAGACTTAGGTAATGGTGAACAAGAAAAGGGAATGTTATTCCTATCTCTTTTAAAAGGATTAATGATTGATTATAATTTATTAGGTGATGAATGGAGAGGTATGGTACCTGACAATAGTTTAGAAAATTCAGGTGAAGTTCATGATATCGTAATAGATTTAGCAAATATAATAACTAAATAATATTAATTTTACAATTACATTGATTTAATAAATTATTATAAAAAAAAACAATTATGGGATGTGATGTTCATATGTATGTAGAGAAAAAAAATCCTAACACTGGTAGATGGGAGAAACTAGATAATGTATTTATTGATAATCATACGTTAAGACATATAAAAGAAATAGTCACAAATCAGTTCGGTTTAACTAAAGATGAATCTGATACTATCATATTAAATTATTTTAAAGGAGTTAAACCCAAAAACAAATGGGAAAGTTATATATATAATCATATAGAAAAAAGTATTACTGATGATCCTGATTTTCCTTGGTGGAAAGATACTTCTAAATTCCCTTCGCCATATACTGACCAACCGTATACGGGAAGAAATTATGATTTATATGGAGCACTTGCGGGTGTTAGAAACCCAAATATGGAATTAATATCGGGATGGGTTAAAGGTTTACCTGATGATGTATCAGATACAATATGTAGATTAAGTGATCGTTGGGGTTTTGATGGACATTCACATAATTATTTCACAGTTAAAGAATTGTTAGATAGTAATTACCATAAAATGTCAGATGAGGAGTTAGACACCATAGGTGTTGGGACTTATTTCTTTAGAAATGTTGTAAATTCATTATTAGAACTCGGTGATCCTGAGGATGTTAGAATAGTTTTTTGGTTCGATAACTAAAAAAAATCAAAATTTTTTTAAAAATTATTTGACTTTTTAATATTTAGTACTTATATTTGTACTCACAAACATTAAAAACGACTTAAAAAATATATTATGAACAACTCTCAAACGAATATGGTGGAAAATCAAAATGTTACTTTAACAGATAACGGGATGGTTACAAATCCTACTTCACTTAATAAGTGTGTAGATTTGTTTTTCTCCATTGGGTCAATGAGAGGTAAGTCAAAGGATAAAGTTGTAAAACTCTTCAGTGAAGCGTACAATGAAAATCCATTAGTTGCGTCTAAAATCCTATTTTGGGTTAGAGATGTTAGAGGTGGTGCAGGTGAACGCAAAGTGTTCAGAGATGTTATCTCATACCTAACCACTAATTCTCCACAAACGGTTAGAAAAAACATTGGACTTATTCCAGAGTTTGGAAGATGGGACGATGTTTTAGGTCTACTTGGTACAGAGTTAGAGGACGATATGTTCTCACTTATTAAAACCGCACTATCAAACGGTGACGGATTATGTGCAAAGTGGATGCCGAGAAAAGGTGTCGTAGCCAACAAACTACGTAAAATGTTTAGAACCACACCTAAACAATACAGAAAGATGTTGGTAGATCTAACTAACGTTGTGGAATCTAAGATGTGTGCGGGAGATTGGGAGTCAATTGATTACTCAAAACTACCATCTCTTGCGTCATCTAGATATCAGAAGACGTTTAATAGAAACGATAAAGAAAGATACAACGAGTATAAACAATCCTTATTGGATGGAACTGCGAAGGTTAACGCTGGGGCAGTATACCCATATGACATAATTAAGTCTATGAACCAAGGGGGAGATGACATTGTGAACAACAAACAATGGGAATCCCTACCGAATTGGATGGAAGGTTCTGTTGAAAGAATCCTACCTGTAGTAGATGTGTCAGGATCTATGGGTATTGAAGTAGGTGGAAACCCTAACCTATCTTGTATGGATGTGGCAATATCTTTGGGTATGTATATTTCGGAGAGAAATGAAGGTAACTTTAAAGATGCGTTCATCACTTTCTCAAACAACCCTCAGTTACAATACTTAACTGGATCTCTAAGAGATAGATTAAATCAGTTAAGAAGAGCGGATTGGGGAATGTCTACTGATTTAGAGGCGGTGTTTAACCTTATTCTGAATCAGGCGAAAATTAACAACGTACCTGAAGATAATATGCCGACTAAGATCCTAATTTTATCGGATATGCAATTCAATCAAGCAACACGAAGAGATGAATTCTCTGCGCAGTCTATGATTGAGGCGATGTATGAAGAAATGGGATATACTAAACCAGATATCATTTATTGGAACCTAAACGCCAAAGGGGGTAATTTCCCAGTGGAGTTTGACAAAAATGGTACGGCATTGGTATCAGGTTTTAGTCCGTCTATTCTGAAGTCCATTTTGGGTGGAAAGGATATGACACCAGAATCCATATTGATGGATACTGTGAATGACGAAAGATACAGTGTAGTAACTGTATAGAACGTTCTTTGAAAAGATATTTTGTGATAGTTAAGGAATAATTGCAGCAAATTTTTTAACTTTAAATTCAAGCTACAAATGGAGAAGGGCTTGGTTAACCCACCTAACCACAAGGGTGTAAACCGATTAGTCGGGGGACCACTCAGAGTTAGGGAAAGTGACTAAACGATTCCGATATCACAAAGTATTAAGGTGTACTGGATTTGGGGTAAAACGATACCCCTTTAAGATCCGACAAACGAATGGTTTCTGCAAACTTTTCTCAAAAACTAGAATGTAGATCAGAGGTTTTATTCTCCCTTTACCCAAAATGTATAAAGGGGGCAACCATAGGTGAGGTTTAAAATGGGATAGTCCCATCCTTTAGGTTGTAAAACACCCCTCTTGGATTTGTCACAAGTAAAAATAAGACACTCAGTGGGGCTGAGTTAAAAATCTACCGTATGGACTGACTATACGTTAAATAAAATCAGGACCACCATTCCGACACCAAAACATTGAAAAAGGGAGAGTAATAAAATACTTTCCCTTTTTTATTTTAAAGTGTTTACTATGTTAAAAATTTTCGGTAACATTATATTAATAATAAAAGGATAAATATAAATTATGAAAATAGTTACTAAAAATCATTCATTAGAAAAAGGAGTAAGAGGATATTTGGTATATCTTATGGATGATAATGGAAACGCTTTAGAATGTTTTGAAGTGTTTGGTGAAGAAGAAAGACTAAATAAAGAAAATGAATTAAGTGAAACACATAATATTAATACCGATAATATAAATTTTGTTTCATTAGAAAAGTTCAGAGTTCAAAATAGAACATACTCACCACTTATTTTAGTATTTTATTTACAAAAAGATTTATTCACTAATAGAGAAATGATTGCAACCTATGGTGAGAATGTAAAACAATATTTGGAAAATAGGGGAGATGATGTTAGGTTATTCTTTTTACCTACTGAAGAACAAGAAAAAATTGTGTGTGTGAATCCTGTTTACATTGAAGATCAAAATGAGTTTGATAAACTTAATGATCTTATTGAAGACTTAACTAATAAGTTTCAAGTTGGTGTAGAGGAATAAGGTTAAGGACGGGTGGACGATCGATAAGTTTTGTTAATTGTCCATCCTGTTTTTTCTACAATTCTTTTATAAAGTTTAGTTCTATTTCTTTTACCAACCAAACCAGTAAACATTATATTATTCACTTTATTAGTTTCAGAAAATTCCTTTAAAGTTTTATATAATCTTTTGGCGTCAGAGTTATTTTTACAAACGATAATATCAAAGTCACCATTCTGATATATTAAAACCTTATTAATTACATAATTAACTTGTTTTATCTTATCTACTTTATTCTTTCTTAATAAGATATATTTTATAATTTCTTTAGTCTCTAATCTTTTGTCGTATCCAAACACAGTAAACTTCTCTTCATAGTAGTAATCATCTTTATGTACTAAACTCCATTGATCACTATTAATATCCACAGGTTTTGTTCTACCTAATTCATCCCTAACATAAAAAGGTGTGTCACTATCTTCCTTTTCTTTAAGAAACATTATTTCATAATTAACAGGTTTTACTTTTTTATATGCGTTATTTTCTTTGGGGAATAACACCTTATTGTTATCCTTTGTATTGTAATATTTTTCTTTTGCGATGTTTTCATTGGGTCCTTCATAAAGGACTTTTTTCTTTTTACCATCTTTAGTTATGATAATTTTATATAACATTACTTTATTTTTTAAATAAAAATACTTATTATTGTTAATAAATAAATATTAAGGCAAACAAAGATGGGAGAAGATTACACACCGATGAATTTCAGAATCAACTCTGATGAAGTTAAAGTTTTAAATGAATGGATGGGATATATTTATGAGAAACATAAAAAATATGGTAACTTTGACTACAAATTCAAAAATAATGATGTCGGTAAGTATGAGGTGTGGGTGTATAATGATTTAGAGAAATCAGAATTATGTTTAACAAGTTATAATAAACAAGGTGAGTAAAGATTACTATGAAATATTAGGTGTTAGTAAAGACGCTAACGAAACAGATATTAAAAAGTCTTACAGAAAATTATCTAAACAATATCATCCTGACTTAAATCCGAATAATAAAGAAGCGGAAGAAAAGTTTAAGGATATAGCGGAAGCATATTCTGTTCTGTCTGATTCAGAAAAAAGAAGTAACTACGATAGGTTTGGTAGTGCAGATGGTAGGGGTAATCCATTTGGTGGAATGGATATGGATGATATATTTTCTTCTTTCTTTGGTGGTGGTAATCCATTTGGGGGAAGACAAAGACAAAATAGAAGAAGGAAGGGTAATGATATAAGAATTAATATTCAGGTTTCATTAGAAGATTTATTTAATGGTGTACATAAAAAAATAAAGTATCGTAAAAACAACAAATGTTCTGATTGTAATAATACAGGTGGTGAAACATCTAAATGTACATCTTGTAATGGGCAAGGTGTAGTTAATCAGGTACAGAATACTCCTTTTGGTAGAATTCAAAACACAATAATGTGTTCTAACTGTCAAGGTTCTGGTGAGATGTTGGTTAAACCTTGTAATAGTTGTGGTGGTAATGGTGTTAAATTAGGGGAGGTGGAATATGAATTTGACATTCCTAGAGGTTTGATGGAGGGAGAGATGTTGCGTGTTAATGCAATGGGTAATGCGGTTAAGAATGGTATCGATGGAGACTTGATTATTAATTTTGTTGAGATACCACACGAAAAGTTTAGAAGAGTAGGTAACGACATACACCAAACAATAAAGTTAACATATAAGGATCTTGTGTTGGGTAACGATAATGTACAAATAGACACAATGGATGGTAAGATAAAATTTAAAATCAAAAAAGGTACCGATGTAGGTACAATGTTAAGAATACCAACAAAAGGATTTGTTAGGGGAAATGAGACTGGCGATATGTTATTAGAAGTATGGTTAGATATACCTAAAGAAGTCTCAAAAGAAGATGAAGAAAAAATTAATTCACTATCTGTTTGATTTTTTAAAATATAATCTTTATACTTAAACAAAATTAAAAAATATATTTATGGCAAAGTTTGAAGAAGTCTATGAAGACACATTGGAGTTATTCCAAAAACACATTGAACAATCACAAATCCCTAGGTTAGTTAAAATTAAAATACTATCTAATGATTCTATTAAAAAGGAATTTGGGAAGGTATCTAAAACAAGTGATATTGTTAAATTTATGACTGATTACGATATTGTAATTCAAGTTAACGAACCTATCTTTGATCAGTTAGAAGGCAATCAAAAAGAGTATGTTGTTAAAGATTTGTTGGCTCAGATTGTATATGACATTGACAAAGATAAGATTAGTATTGTTTCACATGATATTACAACGTTCAGTGGTGTATTGAGACATTATGATATTGATACCTACCTTTCTATTAAAGAGAGTATGGTTACATTGTTAGAACAAAAGAAAATCGAAGAGGACGCAAAAAAATAGTTTAGTGAAGACAGATATTATATATAACGAAGATTGTCTTATCACACTATCTAAAATGGAGGATAATTCTATTGACTTAATAGTAACATCACCACCATATAACAAAGGTTACTGGAGTAGTAACAGAAATATGAATAATGGTTTTGGTACTAAGTCAAGAAGAATTGAGTATGATGGTTATGAAGATTGTATGTTACCTGAAGATTACGATGAATGGCAACGTAAAGTCATATCAGAATGTCTTAGAGTTTTGAAACCCACAGGTTCATTCTTTTATAACCATCAACCAATCCAAAAGTTACACCAAGAAATATTCCCTACATATATATTTGATTTCCCATTGAAACAAACTATAATATGGGATAGGAAGAATACACCTAAATTAGATAAGTCGTATTTTTTTCCTACAATAGAGTATATTTTTTGGATACAGAAAACTAAAGATAGTAGAGTTAAATTTAATAGAAAGAATAGTTTATTCAATAAAGTGGTATGGACTTTAAATCCTGATAAGGATAATAAGTTCCCTGCACCATTCCCTATAGAGTTACCACTAAATTGTATATTATCGTGTACAGATGAAGGTGATGTGGTTTATGATCCTTTTATGGGTAGTGGTACTACTGCGTTAGCGTGTAAACAAACTAATCGTAGATATATCGGAAGTGAGATTGGTAATATCGATGTTAGTAATAATAGATTAAATAAAATAGAAAGTTATGAGTCAAATTAATAAAACTGCGACTGATCCCAACTTAACAGAACAAGATAAGTGTTGGGAACTTATGAGTGTTTTGGGTATGAAATGGTCCGAAACAAAAGAATTATCTGAAGAAGATATGGAATTCCTCCTTAGTAAAGTAGAGGGTATTAAAACACAAATGAGAGCACAGGCACTATCAATAAACCAATAATAAAGTAGTTACACACTACGTAGTTATGCAGATACGTGCAATTTCAGGTTACTCTTTTGAAAGAGAAGTTAGGGAGAAAGAAAACTTTGAACGTTATATTAAAGCACCTAGAATTAAATGGAGTGGTGTTGGTAGAAATAATGTTGAGAGATTAATGTCCTTAAACAAAGATCCCGAACTATTTAAACCGATCATTGAAGAGTCTAAATTTGTTAAGGCGGACGCAAAAGATGTTAATGGTGTTCTTTACGAGATTAAAAAATATTATAAAGAAGAACTTAACAAATTTAGACTTTACTCAGAACCAATAATTAAAGTTTCCCCCAGAAGAAGTAAGTGGGGTGAAGGTGATCCTTATTATGATAACTTTAAAGATTGTAATGAGTATAATGATTTTATATATAGAATAACTAAAACTAAATGGTGGAAAAAATATAATAAAACCATATTAGAAAATATTTATAAATCAAATAGTGGTTTATATACTAGAGATGGGTTTATCCCTTATTCTGAATTAGAATTTAAGTGGGTTATCAATAAAGGTGAATACGCACCTATATTTGAAAACTATCATAGGTTAACAATTGTGTTTAGGTTAAAACAAAAATTGACTATTAAAAATAAAATACTTATATTTGTCAAAACTATACTTGACAAATTGGGTATTATGTATTAACTTTATTAAAAAGAACAGATGATAAGTTATATTGGTGGTAAAGCGAGAATATCGAAATGGATAGTACCATTTATCCCTAAAGACATTGAAACTTATGTAGAAACATTTGGTGGTATGTTTTGGGTATTCTTTAAAATGGATTTAAGTAAGTATCCGAATCTTAAGACTGTAGTATATAATGATTTTAATGGTTTGAACGCAAACCTATTTGATTGTTGTAATGATTATGATAGGTTATGGGATGAACTATCTAAATACCCTTGTCAACAATTAGGTGTTACAGATACACCATCAGAGTATGAAGATATGTTTAACGAATACCAACAACAGGTATTTCATAGTGGGGTTACTATAACACAAGAAAATAAATATGAGATTGCTGCAAAGTATGTTTATGTTTTGACTCAGATTTTCTCAGGATCAAAACCAGAGACATCTTCATATATGGATTACAAAGGGAAATACAGATGTAAAGTTCTTATTTTTATGGATAAGTTAAAGAATCCAGAATATAGAAAACATTTTGATAAGATTACTTTTGTTGAAAATATGGATTTTCAAGAAGTGATTGAGAAATATGATTCTGAAACTACATACTTTTATGTAGATCCACCTTATTGGAAAACAGAAAACTATTATTCTAATCACGACTTCGATAGAAACGATCATGAAAGACTAGCGGAGTCATTAAAAAATATGAAAGGTAAGTTTTCATTAAGTTATTATGACTTCCCATTGTTAAGTCAGTGGTTCCCTAAACACGAATATGTTTGGGAGATGAAAGAATTTGCAAAAGCTGCCGCAGCTAGAAGTGGTAAAAAACAAAATATGGGTGAAGAATTACTTATAATGAATTATGGTGAAAATCCTAATGTATTACCTGTATACGGAGAACAATTAGATATGTTTAAACATTCATTTTTATAATTATGGCAAAAAGACCGAAAAGAAAAATAGACAGTCAAATTTTATTGTTTGATGTCGAAGAATTTACAACTGGATCAACAGAAGAAGTTTTATTTGAAGATGACGTATTCGATGATTTAGAGGAAATTTTTGATGAGACAAATCCCACAGACGTAGGATTAATTACAAATGAAATATATTGTGGTGATACTGTTGAGACAATGAAAAAGATTAATGATAAATCAATTAATCTTATTTTAACATCTCCACCATATCTTGCATCATTAAGAAAAGACAACCACAAATATCCCGGTGCGAAAGATATCATTAAAGATAACCAACCAGTTAAAGAATATCTAAGTTGGTTGGTAGATGTATTTAAAGAATACGAAAGAATATTATCTGATGATGGTGTTATAGTATTTAATTATAGTTATACAACATTTAACCCATCATTACCTTATATATTAATTAATGAGGTATTTGAGAACACTGGTTTACAAATATATGATACTGCATCTTGGAAGAAGAAATCTTGTGTACCATTGAGTGGACACCCAAACAGAATGACTAGAATTGTTGAAATGGTTTATATATTTGCAAAGAATCCTGATTTTAAAGCGAATAAAAAAGTATCCTCAATTTCAAAAACAGGACAAAGATACTTTAGAACATACTATAATTTCATTGAGGCGAGAAATAATGATGGTAAGGTTGAAGGACATGAGGCGACATTCTCTTCAGAGTTTGCGAAATACTTTATCGATCTTTATTCAGAACCGAATGATATTGTTTTAGATAACTTCTCAGGTACAGGTACTACACCATACGCATCTTCTAAAATGGGAAGACAATACATCGGAATTGACTTAGTGGAAGACTATTGTGAATACGCAAGAGATAGAATGATGAGACTCTACAAAGAGAGAAATCAGTAGTTTTATTAAAAGTTAGATATTTATTATATACGAAACAATAAATGCTTAGTTAGTATTTGTTTCATTTTTAGTAAACTAAGTAGTCATTAAAAACAATATTTTGGAAAATAATGATAAAAAGGTTGAAAGTATAAAAAAAGAAATTAAGTCCTTAAAAGAAGACATCGAAGAGATACAGTCATCTTGTGATCACAAAGAACATAAACTAATTTTTAAAGAAAAAGACAAAAGGGTTGTTAAAATTTGTATTGTTTGTGAAAAACAAATTGGGTATCCGTCTAACGATGAACTAAAAGAAAACGGTTTTATTTAAATTTATTTGTTTTATTAAAAAAAATTTTCTATATTTGTCTATATTAAAATAATATGGAGTTAGATAAGTACATATCAAAAATAAAAGAAGAATTTAAAGATAAACCTAATTATGAAAAGTTTAATAACCTTTTATTGATGGATCATGATTTTGATTTTATAAAAAAGGTTTATCCTAAAGATTTAAAAACATTTGAAGATTTAAGATTTAAACCTCATAGGTTGGGTGAAGGTGTTCAAGCGTATTTAAAATTTGATAATGGGCAATTCGTATCAGTTGTTGGTGGTGCTAGAGGAGTATATGGTGATGGTGTTGAAACCTTTGAATTGGGTTATGATGATGGTTATGGTAATATTGATGTTATGGGTTGGTTAAATCCTGATGAGATAACTGAAGAAATGTTTAAATTACAATCACAAGATTTATTGAGTAATAATTAAATTTATAAAGTATGACGGAAAAGGAAATACAATTATTAGGGTTTGAAAAAAATTATGATAACGGTGGTGGTGATTGGGATAAGTATCACTACTATTCATATAAAATTGCTATGGGGTTAGGGTTTATCTCAAACGCATCCGATGAGGTTAAAGATGATAATCAGTGGTATGTTGAGATTTTCAATACAGAACCAACAATTAGATTTACTGAATTCGGTGAGGTACAGGCATTGATTAATTTATTAGAAAAAAGAGTAATTAAAAAAGATGGAAAATAGAATAGAAATAAATGGAATATGGTATGTTAGAGAAGATGCCATAACTGATTCACTAGATCACTTAGAAGCAGAAGAAATGGATCTAATATTTAGTGAAGAGTGTTCTTACGAAACAGATAAATATTGTTTTGTTGCTTCACGAATAAGAAAGGATGGAGGAGATGAATTCTATCCTGATATTTATATCACATTTACAGATAAAAGAAATGATGATAGAGATAAGTGGAAGGAGGAGCATTGGGACAACAATAACTGGTTTAGAGGAATACTTTACGGGAATTCCGATTCAATCGAATCACTAGACGAAGAAACAGATATATGTCCACAAGGTAAGAGACAACTCAAAGGATTCTTAAACCGATTAGTAGAGGAAGGATGGTTAGTATGAAAACAGAATTATATTCAGTAGTTGATCAAATGTATTTGATCCCTACCATTAAAACAACTTATTCGCGAACCCTTAACGGATACTACACTATTGATTTAGTATGGTTGAAATGGGGTATAACTTTAATGTGGTAAATCTTGAAATAACCTTTAAAATAGAGTAAAATACTTAATTGTAGTGAAAAACACTTAATTTAGTCATTTAATAGTGTAAAATTATTAATTAAACCAAAACAAAGATGAGTAAAGAAAAAGAATACAAAAGAAGATTAAAGTATATAAGTGAAGACATAAAAAGAATTTCTGTTAATTCTTCAGAGTCATTTTTAACCACATCTGTTGATGGGTACGAAAATATTGGTACTTTGATAAGTAACATAGAAATTGCATCAAACCTAAAAGATAAAGAGTGTTTGGATTGGAAAACTAAATTTGATATCCCCACACATGATCCACAAACTGGAGAATTAAATCCTTACTATGAGGAATTAACTGGTAAAAAGAATCCATTAGATTCTTATAGAGATAAAATGACACAAAAAGTGGGAGAATATAAAAATAATAAAGATTTAGATAAGATGCCCAATCAAAAGTGGCATCAGATTGTTTCTTTTATTAAAAGTGGTGTAAGAATCATTGGGTATTGTTTTATACCTTTTAATTTAGTTGTTGCGACAATACTATTGGTATTGAGTGAAGTTATTGGTATCGTAGAGGAGATGGTTTAATAACTATTCTATCGCCTTCTACTTTCACTTCGTAGTCATTTGGAGATAAGTTAGTGTAATAGATTTTTAAATCTTCTAATTTGTCTCCTTTTTTTTGTGGTACTTCTAATTGTCTTATTTTAGGTTGGTTCTTAGGTTTCTTTTCTTCCCACTTAACAATGTTACTTTTCTTTGAGTTTTTAAGGAAGTCTACCTCATCAGTGAAACTCCACTTTTTATCCTTACCACATTTTTTATAATATACGTCCCCACCAATATTCCTGATTTGGTATTGACACTTTTCCTTTTCCTCTGTTAGTATATCTAAAAATTTTAATGACATATTTATATAAATATTTGACTTTTTAAATAAATATAATTAATATTGTATTATGAGTTTAACAAAACGATTATATGATGAAAAAAAGTTATACGATATTTCAGATGTGGAATATTATGAAAAGTTATCATATATGGAAGGTTTTGATAAACCAAAAAGTTCTTTGAATTATGGGGGTGACTTGGATTTGACTTTGCGTAAGAAGAGTGAGCGTAAGCGTGTCGTGGTAGAGCGTCAATCTTAAAACACAAATAGTCGGAAACGATACACAATTAGGTTCAATCCTAAACGAAAACATTCTTTTGAATGGTACTGTAGGTACAATTGCGAAAGAAGAGGTTACATTCGCCTAATAGAGTAATGTACAGGTTTGTCAGTTGTCCTTAACAACGAGGTAATGTTTACTATAACGATGATGTTCTCTAACGATCCTTAAAGTTAGAAAATTCGTATATTTTGGAAGATTAGAAAATCTTATCCTACACACGTAGAATTCCATTTGGATACATGAAGGACCAGGGTTCGAAACCCTGCACCTCCACTTTTTTCCTTGTTTAGATAAACAAGGTGGTGGAAGTCTGATAAGATTTTATCCTATCGGCCCCAATACTTTCAGGTAGGTGGATTGTGTTACACACCCCATTGACGAATGGGACGGTTCTAGTAATAGACTGGTTTGACGAGTACTCACAGAGGTGTGATCACCGATCAGTTAATATGAGCTAAGAAGGTTAGATTCCTTCACCTGATTAATTTTAAAAAACCCTTACAATGTGAGGGTTTTTTTATGATCTAAAAATATTTATAATAAAAATAAGCGTTATGGATAAGGTATTAGTTTTGAATAACGATTATACCCCAATCAATCTAACTACTCTTAGAAGGGGTTTTAAATTAGTTTATAAGGGTAAGGCGGAAATTATTTTTTCTGATGATAATAACCCAATAGTTTCTGAAGTTAAAAAATATAAAAGACCCACAATTATTAGACTGATAAGATACATATATTTACCTTACAAAAAGGTACCATTAACTAGATATAATATTTTCAGAAGAGATGGACACAGATGTGTATATTGTGGTACAAAAAAAGATTTAACTTTGGATCATGTGTTACCTAAGTCTAGAGGTGGAGGTAACACTTGGAAAAATTTAGTGTCTTGTTGTAAAGTATGTAATCTTAAAAAAGATAATATGACACCAGAGGAGGCGAATATGCCTATGATAGTTAAACCATACGCACCCACTTATATAGAATTCATAGAAAGGATGAATGGTGTCATTAAAGAAGAGTGGAAACAATTTCTATTAGTTTAATTTGTTTTTTTAAAATATAATCATTATATTTGATGTTAAAATAAAACCAATTATGAAGAAGATGATTTTAACGATGGGGATTTTGGTTTCTTATGTAACACATTCCCAAACAGAGGTAGAATTTAACTGGACTGACACAGTTAATTATGAACAAGTAGGTCCTTATTGTGACACAAATAAGTGTGGTAGGTGGTTAACCTACTATGAAAATGGTGAAGTCGCAATGGTTGAAACGTTTGATGAAACTGGAAAACTGAAAGGGGAGAGAGTCACGTTCACAACTAGTGGAATAATAAAGCACTATACTGAATGGAAAAATGGAGTTAAAGTAGGCAAGGAAATATATTTTGATGAAAAGGGATACCCAACACAAATAGTTTATCATAAAACAAAATGAAATGGATTGCCTTAACACTATCCATTATTTTTTTGTTTTTATATTTTAAAACATGGAATATGAGTTGGGCGTTCTTATGTGGATGGTTTTTCGGTGAAATGAATAGTTTAAACAAATAATATGACAGAAGAAGAATTTTTAGGACTAATAACTATTATGTCTATGTTAGGATTAGGAATGATAGCGGTAATATGGTGGATAGGAACAGATATTATTCACGAATTAAGATATAGAAACTTTTTATTAAAAGAACAAAACCAAAACAAAGATGAGTAAGAATGTTTACATAGGAGACATTCACGGTAGAGACGTTTGGAAACAAATTGTTGAAAAACATGATGACGCGGATAACATTGTTTTCATTGGTGATTACTTTGATTCATTCGATATTTCAGGTGTTGAACAACTACGTAACGCACAAGAAATTGTGGAATTTAAAAAAGAAAGAGAGTTGGATCCCACTAAGAAAGTTTATCTACTAATTGGTAATCACGATATTCACTATTGGCCGGGTGTAAAAGATAGAGGATCTACTAGCGGTTTCCAATCAACTATGATGTTTCAATTTGAACAATTCTTCAGAGAAAATGAAAATATGTTTCAGATGTCAGTTTCTTTGGGTACAATTATTAATCGTA
>Ga0070745_1000568_pt1 | contig 22037 bp, 26 predicted proteins | sample VirMetDEL_Mar_4_FD_77438 | JGI IMG/M metagenome (GOLD analysis project Ga0070745, IMG submission 77438) | Aqueous microbial communities from the Delaware River and Bay under freshwater to marine salinity gradient to study organic matter... | ecosystem: Environmental > Aquatic > Marine > Coastal ...
CTTGTTCAAGTTGATCATTAACAGCACTCTCAAATTCACCACCCTTACCTGAAATATATTCCTGTGCTGATAGCATACGACCAGAGTTACGGGTTACTTCACGTGCGGTTGGAATAAGAGCCGATGCTACAAGATTTTCCTGACTGCGGAAATCAAGTGCTAGTTTCTTAAAATTTTCATCATCGTTAGGAAGACGAAAACGCAGTGCTAAGTCTACATCAGCCGTAACAGCATCATTAAACCGAATAGGAACCGGACTAGCAGTACCTGACGCATCAGTATTCTTACTTTTATTAAATTTAACAGTAATTACTTTCTTAAACTGAATAACCTGACCATACCATTTAAACTTAGGACCAGCATCGGTATGAACTACTTGAGTACCTGTTGGGTATTGTACAAGGGATGAATTCCCCGGTTGATTGTAATAAATAATATTATCTACTTGAACTAACAAGAATGACAAAATGAAAAAAGGAATGGCAATCTTAAACTTTTTCTCTGCAATTGATACAGGAACCATTGTTGCCAATACTCGCTTCGGGATGAAAAAACTCACCAACGATGCAAATGCTACGAAATACGCCAAGATAATTAGAAACGTCATATTAAAATCTCCTATGATATGGTTGGACGTTGTATGGGTAATATAGAAAAGAATTTGTATTCGGTAAACTATAAAATAAAAAAGCCACTCCGAAGAGTGGCTTAAAAATCTACGTGGTTCTCGATGTCTAGATCATCTTACTCGTTGTAGTCGATAGCATAAGCGTACTACTCAGACGTAGATTATAGTGGGGATAGAGGGACTTGAACCCCCGACCAATTGATTCACGTTTGTGTAACTTTCGTTACTCCGTGGACTATATCATCACCATATTGAACTAAGTTCAACTTAGGTGGAGGACGCTATTGATGTATTACACGATACGCTTACCGAACCATCTAGTCTCTGCACCTTCCCTGTAAGTTCGTACAAGGCTTGGCTCAAGGTTGTCATAGCATTTCATATTTTCGCATCCACTTTTTAACCGCATTACCAGAAACATTAAACATTCGACCAACGGCCTCTCTGCTATTTGTTTCTAACAATACCACCAGCTCTTCCTTAGATGGAAGATGGGCTGATTTAACGGATAAGTAACACGATTCAGAACAAAAGTTCTTTTGTTTATCCTGTAATGTTTTTTTACATACAGAACAAACTGAAATTGCCTTAGATTTCCCTGAATTCATCCCCTGCTCACCGTCTGTTTTCACATACGGGGCACCTTTGTCAATCCACACATGGATTTTGTAATGGTCTCCTCTACTCACAACAATGAGATTTTCATGACGATTATTAAATCGATCTCCATCTAAATGATGGACAACCTCACTTGACGTTAGTTTTCGCCCTAGTATTATATCTTCAGCAACCATAATATGTTCATATATATAACCATTCCAGTTATCTGAAGTCATTGCACTAGGGTGAGAAGGCTCATATAACAATCGATATCCTTTAAGATATCTAACCTGTGATTTACTCATATTAATATCTCCATGTTAGATACTTTTAATATACACTAAAAACACCCAATATTTTAATATTATATGAACCCGTGGTCTGACTTTGATGAGTCAACTGCTCTAACCACTGAGCTATATCCCCAAAATTTCAAATACACACCAGCTTTCTAGGAAGCGTGGTAGACATTCTTGCGTTTGTCTGATATGTAATATAGAAAAGAATTTGGATTTGTCACAAAAAAGTTTCATTTTTATTAAAAAAATCCCAAATCCCTATATTTACACGATTTATATCAATAAATCATATAAACTATAAACATGAACATCAAAAAATACATAAAATTAAAGGAAAGTTTTGAAAAAGACACCTTTGAAGCTAAATATTCAACATTAAATAAATTAATGTATTTATGCTCGTTTTTAGGAAACACGGGTAGTATATTCTTTGCATCATTTTTTCTTAGCACGATATTATATAGGGCAACTGATGAGTTTAATGGTAGAGGAATAGTTATCACTGTTGTTAGTATAATAGCATTAACATTATTTGAACTCTTAAAACGAAATGTATTTACTAATTTAAGCACATCACAAGTTAAAAATAAAAAACTAACCTCTGATTTAGTGACTAATATTATATTCTCATTAATCCTCATTAGCGGATCTTTTTATTCATCACTATCAGGCGCACAAATATTTGCTGATAAAAAGGACACAATCGTATTAGAAAGTAAAGAAAATATATCAATGACAATTGATAGTATTAAACTTTCATACAATAACAAAATTGACTATAAAACATCAGAAAGAAACACATTAATCAATAATAGAGAGTTATATGTATCAAAAATAAAGGATATAAAGATAACATCTCGCCTAAATCAAATGAATGAGCTAATAACAAAAGCAACAGAAGAACTTAGGCGCATTGACATGGATATTGAATCAATACAAAATGAAAGAGATTCTGTTATCAGAAGCTTACGAGAAGAAATAAATATAGAAACATCAGATAAAATAAAACATATCACACAGAATCAGTTTGTATTTATATTATTATCCAGCTTCATTGAATTCTTGATTTTAGTCGGTATTTATTTTCATGTATTTTATAACTATAGAACGTATATAGAATTTAAAGAAAATATTGAGAATTCATTAAAATATGACATGTTTGTAAAATACCAGAAGTTATTAAAAATCCTATACAACAATGGATCGATAAATTATAAGGAACAGCTTCCTACAAATAATACATTTTTTGATTTAGCTAAATCATCAGGTGAATACACAGTTGCCTATCTAAGAACATTTCTATCAACGTGTGAAAGTATAGGAATTATAAAGATATCAGGTAAGCATAAAATAGCATCTAAAAACTATGAGGACGCTACAAAAAGTATAATTGGCTATTTCAGCGAATGATAAATAAAAAGCATCCTACTCGGATGCTTTATTTTTAGAACCACGAAATATAATCATGCGGACCATCATTCCATTCATGATTTTCTGTGCCTACTGGAACCCACTTATAAGTCTTAGTGCAATTAGGACACTTACCACCATTAAAGTCTTCCACTCTAACTGCAGTTTTACAAGAAGGACATTCCGATATTGTTGGTAATCGACATTCTGAATTTTCCATTTGGTTGCTCCGATTGATATTCACTAGAGAATATATACACTAAATGAATTAAACTATCGATTTTTTAGAAAATGTTTTATCATGGTGACAATTTCATCTTCTATATCTAGTGCATCATATACATGATATTTTTCGTTTTCTGCATCAAACCAAACCAATCTAGACGTACCGAATCGCAGACTGGTATTCTTTTCCACAATATGTTTATACAACCCTAATTGAAGTGAATACTCGGATAACTTAGAGCTATCCAAATGAGCCAGAGGAGCCTTTAGTTTATAGCTACTTTTGGTATCAAACTTACTATTAGTTTTCCAATCCCATAATTCAAGCTGTCCGCTTTTTTTATTATAGAATACTTGGTCAATCATTCCACATATTCCATATTCTTTATCACCCAAAACCAATTCCGACTTAATAGGTATCAGTCGATCTCTAGCGTCAGCCACAAATTTATCTGCGATTTTTATTAGCTTCTGAAATCTAGGTTCAACTGGATCAGACCCTTCAAACATTGATACTATTCTTTGTTTAGGATACGGGAATACTTTATTATTTAATCGGTTTTCTAAATAGGCATGCAACTCGGTACCAGCTTCTCTAATAGTATCCCAGTCAGTTAATACTTCCTTCTGAGTTTTGCCTTGTTTTTTGGCAACTATTTTTGAAATCTTATCTGAATCGAACGGCTGCTTTACGCATTTAGTTACAGCAGTTCCCGATGTAGCTTTCTTTCCATCAATATAATACACATGAGGCTCATCATAGTATACGATATTGTTAAACTTTTCTAATTCTTCAAATAATTCTAACATTATTTACTCCACTTAGCCCTATCACGCTTATTATTTAGATAGATGAAATATACATTATTGACTATCTAATTCTTGCTTAAAACATCGTTCACATAAACAATCATCCCCATCGGGCATTACTTTATCTAATTTAGGGTAGTTGAAACACCAACACGTTCCCTTCCCCATTTCTATTCCACATTTATTTGACAATCCGCATTTTGGGCATTTTGATCTTGGATCAGACGGCACTTTTCCATTTGGAAATTGACTACTATTAAAACTCATTGTAATATCCTTAATGTATGACTAGCCCTAGTAAAGGCTACATACTTTAACTTATTTCTCTCTTCATCATCCCACGTTAATTTATTTAAGTCACGTTCAATAACATATACATTACGAACAGTGGAGCCTTGGCTTTTATGCACAGTTAGAGCATATGAATATTTTACCCAACTATACTGGTTCTTGAAATCAAAATAAGGTTTCCATGCTTCGCCTTTAGTGAACGTAAGACGACCACTTGAATTTTTTGTAAATGCCTTTTGCTTTGACTGTTTAGCTAATTCAGCTAATACCGAATGATAATGCTTTAACGAATCCTTATGAATAACCTTAATTGCAGTGCTTACTGGCTGAGCATCTTCATAATTTATTACAGCTAATCGCCAATACTTAAATCCAAACTCATCATCGGTATGTAATGTACAACGTCTAACTCTAAGTCGTTCACCTACACTAAATAAAATTTTAGATACTCTACCCACTGTTTCTACTATAGGGGAATCCACTATTAAGTTTTCACCTACCACATACTCATCCAGTTCATTAGATTCAAATAATTTTCTTCTAATATGAGTATTCAGTGCATTGACCGCTTTATTTGTATACGCAATCGCTCTCACAAAATTGTTATTTAGCTTATATTGTTCTGATCTAAATTGATCATACATTAACTCCAAAAAATCATCTCGATTATCATGAAATATAATACCATTATTATCTTCATCTACCTGTGTCACTCTATCGAATGTATCAATAGGTGATAGTAAATTATTTCTAATATTAGTTACTACATTTATGATAGGACTATCTTTAGCAACTCTCTGAACGCTAACAAGCCCTGTTTTATTCTGAATTGAGAATACCTTTGATTCTTTATTTTTATCTTTAACTGGAGGTAATTGTGCACTATCACCAACAAAGATAACTTTTACATAACTGTGACTATTTAATTCTTCTTGGATTAAATTAAATAGTTCTTCATGAATCATAGAAGATTCATCAATGATTATAATCTCATATTCACCAATTTTAGATGTGCCTTGAGGGCGCAAAATAGGCTCTTTATCATCTTCATGTATCAATGCTAAGCCTAATAAAGAATAGATAGTGCTATTAAAGTCACGTCCAGTAGTACTAGCTATTACACGCACAGCTTCATTAGTTGGGGCCGTGCATACAACTGAATAACCCTTATCATATTCTAGGTAATCTAATACTACACGCATTAATGTAGTTTTACCCGTACCTGCATATCCAGTTAGTATCATCTGTCTATCAGTAGATGAAATAAATGAAATTATATGCTGAAAGGCATCTTCTTGTTCTTCTGTTAAGTCTTTACGCTTTATCATAAATGTAAATATAGAAAACTTATATAAAAACGAACAAAATATTATAAACTAATGATATAAAATATTAATGCTAGGAGCAAATAATGCCACTCAAAACAGGTTATTCCGATAAAACATTGAAAGAAAACTACAAAAAAATGAAATCCGAAGGATATCCGGATGATCAGGCTTGGGCAGCTGCATATGCACAACAGAGAAAAGCTCAAGAAAAGGCTGGTAAACCAGTAACACCAAAACCACAGACGGAATCACTGGTAGAATTTATTAATAGTATAAAACGACCCGAAACCGAAATCTTTATTGAACAGGTTGTAATGAAGGGATTCAAGACTATATTTGAAGAATTAGAGCCACCAGTATCAATCTATAATGTCATATTACAATATGATCCATCTGAAGGTAAATACTATAATCCTCAGAGTGATATGTATATATCAAATGAAGAATATTTTGAATTAAGAAAAAAAGATGATGCTGCACAGGATAATTACACTACGTTAATGAAAGCAGCTGCACAACAAGCTAGAACTCCTAAAGAAATAGATAAATTTATACAAGCGTCTCACTTGCATTGGAATCAAGAAATTGCCAATAAATTTAAAGACGAAGCATATAAGCTAGTAGGTACTGAACCCTTGAATGAAGATATTGAAGGTGATAGTCTAATCGCACCTGTAGATACAGAGAAGTTATCATCAGAAGAAGCGAACGCATTGGCAGCAGAAACAGCTAATTTAGCTGATAATATTAAAAAAGCAGAAGAAGAAAAAGCTAAAATTGACGAAGAACTAAAAAAAGATAAAGAAGAGTTAGTAAATCTATCAGCTGGGTTTTCAGCAAATGAAGAAGGCTCTAATGTATAAAGATAGGTTCATATCGTTTCTAAAAAGCCTAGATGTTGAAGAACATCTATTTGAAGCTATTATCACTGGATATGATATTATATTCACAGAAGCTATTAATTCATGGGACCCAAACGTATCACCTATTACCCAATTTACTAACCCAGTGGGTGAACCAATGGGTAGTTATAATAGAATAATGAAACAATTGCCGAGTCCTATTGGTGGATTTGGTAATGCTGCCGATGCAGGTAGTAGCTATGATTATGCACCATCTGAAAATACTAGAGATATAGCCGAAGAAACTAAAGAAGAATGGGACGATGCTCCAAAGTTTCCTAAAATTAAACATACTCCAGATAATACAACAAAACGCATTATTAAAAAAGCTAAAGAGCATATCCCAACGGGTACTGAAAATACCGTAGATCAAGTTAACTATTATACAAACGCTCACATGGGAATGTATGATATGGATTACAATGCAAATGGAATAGCAATTCCACCTCGTTAAAAAATAAGACTTAAAATAGCAATTCCAAGGGAGATAAAAGCTACCGCTCGTGTCATATTCAAGGTAGTTTTAAATTCATTCTTAAATATACCCATTCTACGGTCAGATTGACTTTCGTATTCATCACTACCTGAATTGAAAGGCTTAGTTCTTTTATTTAGTTTTTTATAGATGTCAGTGATATGTTTATTAAGTTCGGTATTTGCGTTAATCATACCTAAAATCTGGGTAGTTTGTTGATTAATTACATTATTCTGGTTTTCAATCTCATTCAACAACATCTTAATATTCTTTCCATTAATAACAATTTTCTCTACCAATTCATCGACCGTGAAAGGAACGTCATTCATCTGACCTTCTAATTTCTCGATTTCGGCTAAAATATCGTCTTTATTGAAATTATCCATGTTGAACTCCTATCTTATATTACATAATATAGGAATTTCCTTCGAAAAGTCCATTGATTTTATTTTTTTCAACATCAGTATAATTAAATATTTTACCATTCATAGCAATATATACCCCATGAGGTAGATATTGAACAGCGGTCATGGCCACTCCTAAATTAAACATACCTTCAGCCAAATCAACTCTTAAAGGAACAATAGAGCCTACTAAAATAATAGTCTTATCCCTTACAAGAGATAAAAATTCAGCGGTTTGCGTCATTGTATCAGTGCCATGAGTTATTATTATTTTATTACTGTCAATTGATGTGCACCTACCTGATATACTTAATCGATCGCCTGTTGTCATAGTCAAACTATCTTTTAACATCAAATTATGATACACAATTGGATATGTGATCCTACATAATGAAAGAGCGTCTTCAATTACAGAATTAGTGAATACTAATTCTTTTCCATCGAACGAGGGACTTTTATCAATCGCCCCACCGGTTATTATTATATGTATCGCATTCATTATTCTATATTATGTTATATCGACTTCTTTATAATATAGGTTGATTACTAAATCAATGTAAGGATATTATGACAAAGGTTTATTGGTTTACTGGATTATCAGGAGCTGGAAACAACATTAACAAGAGCACTTAATGATAGAATGACTGATACTATTGTCCTTGACAGAGATGAGCTAAGAAAAGGACTTTGTTCCGATTTGGGATTATCTAATTTTAGACATTTTTTTAAATGTAAATTCATTGAAACATTGCATTTCATTTGACTCCCATTTACTCCAGTCAACGTCAGGGAAATATGTATCTCCCTCATATTCATCTTTAACAAAAGAAATATACATATTGTCAACGAGGTCTTTTTCTAATGCCTGTTTGTATATAGATGCACCGCCAATGATAAATATATCCTTTTCATATATACCAGCTTCAGCAATAGCAGCTTCTAAACTCGACATGTATTCGGGATAATCGCCTACTCGTGTATATGATTCTTTAGATTCATGTGATATTACAGCAACTCCATTAGACTTAATTAATTCCCTATTACGAGTAACTATATAATTCTTTCTCTTAGGTAACCCAAACGGCATATTTAGTGATTCAAACGTAGTACGTCCCATTATAACAGGATGTTTGCTGGTAATGCGTTTAAATAGCTTTAAATCTTCTGGAATGTACCAAGGGAGAGCACCCTCTCTCCCTATAACACCCGATGTCGTCATTGCTACTATAATATTAATCATTATCTAACATATCCTTATTAGATTCTATATGAGAATAAATGTCAGGATTTTTCATAAACTCATCAAATTCCTTTTTGCGATTTAAAATAGATGGAATATATGCTTCTGTTTCAGGCGCAAGTTTCTTAGCTTGTAATATCTTTCTTAGATATGAGTATTTCTTAGCTGCTTCGGTTGACTCATTGGAAATATCTTCATCTGTCAATTCAGCCTTTAATGCATTCATTTTACTTTGGATCTCACTAATGCTTAGTTCATATTCGGGTCTATTTTTATACATTGACTTGTATATATAGCGATTCTTTTGCAGTCCACCTCCATTATAATGAGCCAGTGCATAATCAACACGCCCATCATATTTATCAATTAAGTAACTTAGATACCAAGCACCTAACTTTATACTCATTTTAGGATCATATCGAAGACTATCACTATAAGGAACTCCTGTTTCTTTACATATCCACCTTGCAGTTTCCTCGATAACTTGAGTTAATCCAATGGCATCTTTTATACTAGTTGCATGCTTTCGAAATCGACTTTCTTGCGTGATCAAAGATACCATCAACGTAGGCTCAATGTTACTATATTTTGAAATCTCATCAATTATAATCGTAGCATATTCATATCTAGTTTCATATGGCAATGATGTATTAATATCACCAATCAATTTCTCAATTGCAATTATATTCCATCGCCTTTCGTTATCTTGGGAAATACCAGCCTGTAGTCTGTTTACTTGTCTCTCTCTGTCTTTCATAGCCTTAGCTAATTCAGCTGAAAACTCTTTCTGCATGTCAATTACTTGATCTTTAAACCCACTCTGTAAACTATGTATATGCATTGAATGAACTATATACAATAGAACAATAATAATAGCTCCCATAAAAAGAGCTTTCTTACGTTGCTTCTTCTGAAATAATTCAACAAATTTGATCATCTTGGCATTCATTTAAACTCCTTATGCATTTCCCGTAGCGGACCCACCGCAATATGTATTATATATATAGTAAAATTTCATAAAATCCTGTACTATTATTTTTATTGTGCGGACTAGAAAAATATAGTAAAAATGTCAAAAACATAATAAAAAAATAGGATCATTGTATACAATGACCTTAAATATACTAAAATTCCGCTAAAGGTTAGTCTTTTTTAAGTTCTACCGCTATATAATTTAGTCTATAGTCAAGATTAATTATACCTTGTTCGTCTGCGGTACCATAACCAACAGGTATAAACTCGACCGCTTCTATACCCATACTATCAATTACACCTGATAACTTTTTACCGTCTCGATTTAATCTACATTCAAATGTAATCTGTAGTCTACCATCTACTATTTCAGCGTTCTTAACAGTTGCCATTATTTTTTTATCCCAAGGTTCCGCAACCGGAATCTTTTTTAATTCCCGTTCAACCAGATTCATTTCTTGTATAATTATTTCAGGTTTAACGGTAAATCGCTCTAATATACGCTCTAATACTTCCTGGGGATATATCCTACCTCGCTCAGTAGGCATATCAGCTATTAATAATGTTGTTGTATAGCAAGGCTTTGATTTTGTTTTTTTCTCCGTCATTATCCTACCTCATTTTTGAATTTTCTATCAAATGATTTGATCCGGTTTATAGCCCTATCTAACATCTTTCGTATTCTAACAGTGTTAATTCCTGTTCTATCTGATATTTCTTTTAATGTGTATACCCTGTATAGTTTTAGTATATCTAAATCTTCTCTAGCTATATCGGTCATTATACCAGCATGCTCGTATTCAATTATCATATTATCTAATTCACTTGACAAATAATCCGCATCATCTTGTTCTGAGTCAGCTTCAAGATATTGGTGTTCAACATAATCATTAACATCAGCAAATTCATGGGTAATGTCCTTGCGTTTCATAACAGGAATATGAATTAGATCGTTATTATAGTTATACCAATTTTGTAGCAATCCTCTTATAGTTTGCACTGCATAATGATAAAAAGGCATACCTACTTGAGGATCAAATGTCTCAGTTGCTTTAGCAAGTCCCTCATATACAAATGACATAATTGAACCAAGTGACTGGTTATAATTATATTGACTATATACTATATAAATTAACCTAGCATTATTTTCTAACAACTTTTGCAAATTTTGCTGTTTCAAATGCTGTTTACTGGGATCTTGTATATCCCGCACTAATAAATTATTTATCTCGGCACCATTTTCTGGAAACGGATGGTCTTTTATAAAATCCTCAGGTGTCATAACAATGATTCCTCAAACTAATTCCAAATATTCGGACTTAGTAGAAACTACCTGATTATCGATTACATTTACTTTAACTATTCGTCCAAAATGTTCATTCGCAATTACCACACCATTATCAATTATAGATTCTTTTAGCTTCCCTCTATTAATTTTTTTATTAGTTTTTTCTGTAGTTTTTACAATATCACCTTTGGTAAAGGTCGATTTCATGTTAGTTTCCTTTAATACCTTTTATGGAATATCTTAATACAAAGTTACTTGATTAGTTTTACTTTTATATATTTTTTCATAAAAAAAAGAGAAGTTTTTTTAACTTCTCTTTCATATTTATATATTTTGATTATTTTTTAAATGAATTTATTGTATCGCTGTCGAAAATACGCTCTAGTGCTTGTCTTCGCCTAATCCAATAATCCATAATTCGCCTAATCTCTAATCGTGCTTTCATAACAGATTGATTCTTTTCTAGAATAGTCTTCGCCTTAGTATATTGTTCATTACAAAGCTGCCATTCGCCTTTTAACCGATCCATGTTACCAAAGAAATCTTTATATATTTCTTTCATCTCATCTGTCATTTGATCCATTAAATGCTTATCCATATATCCTCCATATTTATTTCTAAATATATGTTAATTAATCATATCAAAAAATTCAGAATCTGAAATAACTTCAATGTCCACACCTTGGGCCTGAAGATCAGCAATCTTCTTTTGTTTTGCGGGACCAGCGTTTTCACCCATAAGAACATAATCAACATTCTTTGAGATACCACTAGCTACCTTACCACCGTTTTCAGTTACCATCTTTTTGAATTCATCACGGCCGATCTTATCACTCTTACCCGTCATGATAATAGTTTTTCCATCTAGTTTATCGCTTTTTTTATCAAGCTTCTTCGCTTTTACTGCGATATCATTATCAATAAAAAACTGAATAATATCCTTGTTCTCATCAAACCACTCAACAATAGATTCTGCTAAATCAGTACCGACTCCATCAGTAAGCTCAAGCTCACGAACAGATGCATTGGTAATAGCCTGTAGAGTCTCCCAATGATCGGCAAGCTTAGCACCTGCCGTCTTACCAAGGTTAGGAACTCCAAGTCCCGCTAGTAACTGATGGAGGTAATTATTACGAGACTCATCAATTGATTTAATGGAATTTTCAGCAGACTTATCTTTAATACCATCAATCTTGAGTAGATCTTCCTTGGTAACTCTATAAAGATCAGTAATATTTTTGATAAGTCCATTTTCAAGCATATCTTCAATTAGAGCTTCACCGACTCCCATAATATTCATAGCACCCTTAGATACAAACTTAACAACCTGTTTGTATTGCTTAACAGGACACTGTGAAGACGGACATACCCAAGCAACTAATTTTTCACCAGAACGATTAGTGTCGTTTTGTAAGGGAGTTCCGCAATGAGCACAAACTTTTGGCCTTCCATACCATACAACACCATTAGAATTAAGCTGAAACTTATTCTGAGTAGTTTTAGAATGTTCCAACTTAATCTTTTTATTAGACGCTCGTTCATAATCATCTTTAGTATGACCAATTTCGGTCACTTCAACAATCTCTGGAATAATTTCACCAGCTTTACGAATTTTTACGGAACACCCTTTAAATGCACCTAAGTATTCAACCATGTCCCAATTGTGAAGAGAAGCCCTGCGAACCTTTGTTAAAGCCAGCTCAACTTCTTCTACAATTGCAACAGGAGTCACCGCACCGGTACGACCATAACTATGTTCAATGTTAAGTAGCCGAGTAATCTTCTCTTCGGGAGCAAACTTGAGAGCAGTGCACCACTTGGGTGCCTTAGAAGTGCCACCCAATTTCTGATATTTGGTCTTATCATTTATCTTGATAACAAGACCATCAATTAAATATGGCAGAGTATAACGCTTCTTTTCCATATATTCGGCACCAGCAATGATCTTATCAGGAGTCTGACAGAGATAATATTCGGATACAATGAATCCCATTGACTCAAGTGCCTTTAGATCATCAATATGGGTATCGTTATTAGTACCACGAACAAAAGAATAAGCAACAAATGAGAGCTTTCGATCTGATACTTCTTGCGGATCTTTACTCTTCATTGTACCGGCTGCGCCATTGCGAGGATTGGACATTAACGGCTTATCAATAGAAGCAAGATATTCATTATACTTTTCAAAATCTTCCTTCAACCAAACTACTTCCCCCCGAATTTCAGTAACTTCACCTGTGATACTAATGGTTTTGGGAATATCATCAATACGAAGTGCATTTGCATATACAGAATCACCCGTTTTACCATCACCACGTGTGATTGCATCTACTAAGTGACCATTAGCATCATAAATAAGAGCCATTGCAAGCCCATCAATCTTAAACTCGATACTCTGTTGAGGATATCCCTCATCATACATAGCGGTTGTCCATTCACGCAATTCATCAAATCCATTTGAATTGGCAATAGAAAGCATAGGGATTTCATGCGTAACTTTTTTAAATCCATCGGTTGACAAATCAGTCACCCTCTGGGTGGGTGAATCCTTGTCAATCATGTCGGGATTAGCGAGTTCAAATTCTTTGAGCTTCTTATATTCTTCATCATATACAACATCACTAACTACAGAATTTCCGTCAGCGTATGCCTTAGCCCAATCATTTAATTTATTGATTAGATCAGCGTATTCAAAAAAGTCAATCATATATCCTCGCATTTTAATGTATGTATAATATAGAAAAAAATATGAAAGTGTAAAACAAAAAGAAGGGGCTTTCGCCCCTTCAATTATACGATAATAGTAGTGGAATAATTACAATTCGGACAATGCACATGCTTCTGAGGAGGGTCTGATGTTAATACCATATTCGGTATACTATCAACCATCTCATATTCACATTTAGGACAAGCAACTCCACTCGAACCGTAACGTAATAATGTATAATGATTCATCATATCAGTATTATGCTGTTCAACTGATTTTAATTTCTTGCCTTTACATCTGGGGCATATCCCACCGCAAGTATATGTATGCCCACACAGTCCACATACAGTACAATTAAAAGTTTCAGACATTATCATGACTCTCGGTTAAAATTAAGGTAATCAAGGACTCTAATTTAGTGGCAACATGGTACAGGATAGTACCTTGTTATTTCGAAGTGTAGAAGGAAGAATCCTCATAGCCTTACAAAGAAATATACATAATTCTCAGATTAAAAATAAAAAAATCTCAGCAATGCTGAGATTTTAAAATAAGGAAATTAGTAACTCTATGTTGTTCAGCTTAACCGGCTGACCCTTATGCAGGATCGTAGAAGGAAGAATTATCTATAGCCTTAAAAATTAAAGGAAAGCGTAAGCTCTAAGTTTTTTCCAAATAAAAGTAGTAGAAGGAAGAACTTACATAGCCTTTATATGATATAATATAGTAATTTTTTCGGAAAAATATAAATAAAAATAAAAAACCCATCGAAATCGATGGGTTTAAAGTAATGAGGAAAGCAATAGCTCTAGTTTTCGGTATTGGTATAAAATATAGAAGGAAGAACTATTATAGCCTCATAATGGCTTACAGATAATCTGCCATGATTGTTTCTGCATCGAAAGGTGTAATGTCACCATCCATTGAAATAACCAGATCGGCTTCTTCAACAGTTTCTACACGCTCCCCACGAGCCTCAACGTGCAGTGCGAACAGTTCGCCAAGAGTAGGCTTCTTGAGAGAGGTCAAAGCCTTACCCATGATAGCAATACCCTTTTTGTTACCTTCCACATTTACATGATAATTTGGATTGCTCTTAAGAGCAACATCAGCCCAAATTACTTCCCTTTCAACAAGATCCAAGATCACTGGAATGGTGATACGAGTATCAGCTGTGATGTCAAACTTATCTTGAACCGTCTTAGGATCAAAGATTTCACCTGACTTTGGCTTCTGTCGCATCATCCAACCTGCAAAGCACTCTGGCATATCAGTGAATGGCTGATTAGTGAAAGAAAGCACATTCATTACAACATACCGACCGCCATATTCCACGAAGGAATCGATATCAATATCAATGAATTCACATGCACCATTAGGAGCAGACGTGATATCACCGCTATGCGCAGCCTTGTATGTAGTAGACCGAAGATTGGTATAAGAAATATGCTCCTTATATTTCCAATCATTGTCATACATTACTGCAGACAAATCAATGTCTACACGACCATTATACCCACCACCGATATCCTTCCACCAAGTGAAGAAACGGATTGTATTGCCTTCAGGCATCTTCATACGAGATCCCCTTACGGTAGTACGGAGAGCCTTGCTTGCAGACCGCTGAGAAAAAGGAACCAAGTGATTATCAATCTCTTCTCCGATGTATACCTTACCCATTGAATCAAGTTCGGCAAATCGAGTCTTTAGATTGGTTTCACAAATTGACACAAGGTCCTCACATACCTTTTCATTAAGTAAAGGCAGTTCATTATCAAGTGCAATTGCCTTGGCTACATTTCCCTTGGGGAAAATAACACGCAGATCATTCTCATCGTTACGATGCTTAAAGTGTGCCATTACCTGTAACAAAACAGGAGTAGCAACCTTTTCAGCAACCTTACTAAACTCAGTTACAACAGAATTCTGCTGACTTCGAGTATTTGCAATTCGGAACAGATGATCGAGTCTACGAGCCATCTCACCTCCACGAGTTTTGAGAAGCTTTAATGATGCAGTAAGGTCACCAGAAGCAAGTGCTTCCTCTACCTTACCCGCAAAGGTAGTAACCTTTACGTTATTACGAATGTCATGGAATGCCTTAACAGCATTATCATAACGACCCTTGTATTCGTTAGGGTGAATGCGTTCACCGAGACGAATCCAACGATTTTTGTAACGTAACATATCTTCAGTGGCATTTTTCATACCATCAATAATAGCCATCATTAGCTTTCTCTGAGGACGAGAAAAGTTCTTGAACTTGGTATTTGTTGCCAAGCTAACGTCACCATCAGACAGAGCAGTGGCAAGTCGAAGAACGTCAGTTGCACTATTGTACAGCTTAATTACTTCAGTAGCCATTTCAGGTGCTTCTGTAAGAAGAAGAGAAGTCAGGTAAGTAAGGTTTTCCTTATGAGTTACCTCAGTAGGAATAAGAGATGCGATTGCATTTCTATCCTTCTTATACTTCTTGACAAACCAAGACATATCTGCCTTGTCGGTTTCTGAAATAGAACTCTTTGCACCGATGATTGCTCGACCGATTGTAAGAAAATCTTCTTCAGTACCAAGATCAATAACCTTCAACTTGATGTTATCAGCAAGAGGCATTCGCTCTGCCTTTTCATATTCAGGCATGATACGCATACCGAATACATCACCAAGATAGTGCATAATTGCATTTACATACAATTCTGCCTCACTAGCTTCCATTACCTGAGTAGGGAAGTTAGGGTACATAGGAGAAAACTCACGATGAGCACCAACCATCTGCTTAAGTACTGTGACAGTACTAGTATAGAACTTCTCAAGACGAGTTTCGCCAAGAGTAGAAAGTCTTTCTACTAATGCAGGCGACAGAGTATAGCCAAGATTCTCAAGATTCTTCATCAGAGTAGCAATATAAGTAAGATCTACCTTACCAGTGCCTTCAGACAGAATAACCTTGTTTCTGCGTCTCATGTAAATTTCATTGGTATTCATCATTTCTCCTTAAATGTTTGGTAATCGGATGCCCTATATTTCAGTATGTAAGTAGTTGAGTTAGAAGGAAGGTCATCCATAGCCAATTGTGAAGTTTAATATAGTAAAAATTTTAGAACATAGTAAATTTTTTTAAGAAATTTTTTTCCATTCATCTGTTATATATTCCGGTAACTTGACCCCGGAATCTATGATTAGTTTCAACAGACAATAAAGTTCTTTAATTCTATGATCTTGCATACTAATAAAGTCTTGGGTAAGTAGAGGATTTGCCATGATTTTTTTTAATTTTTTTTGGTCCATGTATAATATTCCTTTCATATTTAAGAAATATAGAAAATTATTTGTATTTGTCATCTAATTTTACAATATTCGTTGATTCATCATATATATGACTTTTTTGTTGGTTGTTATTTTATCTAGTGACAGAACATAAACAATTTCTATATTATATCTAACCACAAGGAGATTATCATGAACACAACTGAACAAGTAATTCACTGGATTGAATCTGCTGATTCCATTACAGATTTAGATGAAAATGAGTTTAAAAAAATTGTAAAGAGACCGCAGAAGTCAAAGCCTGAGCTAACCCGTGTTTATTTTTCACTGCTCTCTAGTGTCCTTAATCAAGATAATGAGATTATTCCTTCGGCATATAACTTACTTAATCATATGCAAGAATTATTTCAGTTTACAGAAAATACAATTTCTCGCATTTACGCTGTCTTTTTTAATCGTTATTTCCAAGAAAGGGTAGAAACTGCACTTGCTACATTAAATTATACGGACGAATTAAAAGATGAAATTAATGAATTACAATATCAATATAAAATCCCCGAACCCGTTGCAATTTCTATTATAGAAGAAACAGCAAATAGAATTGCATTGTCTCTTGTTGATGAATTTACTGAGAACGGCATTGATAAAGATGGATATCGTATCATCAACAAGTTTGTTAAAAGTCTGGGATTCGATTTATTAACTGATACTAACCGTACCATTAATGAATTTTATTCTATGTGGGACTTGATATATGGAACGATCCAAATGATCACAGTTGATAGTAATATTAAACTTAATAAAAATGAGTCCGTGCATCTTAAAGTAAATGTTAATAAATATAAGATTATATCTGATAAAGAAAAATACGAAAATCAAGGAACTTTATTTCTTACCAATAAAGGCATTCGGTATATTAGCGATAATAAAACTCTATATGTAGCATATAAAAAGGTAACTGGTCATAAAATAACCTCAACTGGAATTGTAATTTATAAAGAATCTGGCATTAACCCTATTTTTAAATTTACATCTGATGTAAATGTTACTATATTTAATAATATACTTAACCACCTACATTCAACAGCACTAGGGGAATAAAATGAAAAATGTAATTATGGTAAAAAAACCAGAATCATCGGATATTTCAGCCACTCTTATTGGAAAAGAATTAGTTGGGATGGCTATGATTTTAAGTAAACCTGATATGAATGACAGTGATGGGTGGATTAACTCTATTCACCCAGAAATTATTGGACAAACGATTAGGGTGTTTCCCACAATCGAAAAAGATATAAGTATGATAGAATCGCATTACCACGATCAATGGAAAGCTGACAAGTCCAAGTTTAATTTAGGTGAATATACAATGGATGTATTAGTTGATATTAAAGAATCAATCGATAATAAGCTTAATCTTGGCAACGAGATTTCTACAATGACCGGAGAATCCGACTGCATTGAATTTATTGATATGTCAAATAACAGTAAATTACCATTTGACATTGCTAAGTATATGACTGATAATAATATCAATAAATTGTTATTTAAGTTTCATAATAAAGACACTGACATTTATAGAGAAACTGTTGGATATGCTCTTTATGATCAACGTGACGGTAGCATTGAATGTTTTTACAATCCAGAAGACTTTTTTAATTCACTTGAATTTGGTAAATATGTATATGCGGGTGAAGTGCATGTATATGATTGCACCCCCGATGATATGATCACGGAAGCAGCTTGTAGTTCTGTTAGGGAAAATATCATTACTATGATGAGTAAGCATAACCAAGAATCATGGAATGAAAAAGTTAATAATGCACTTGAACTATGAAACGAATTAAGAACTTACCCACTGTAAACTGGGATGGCTCATTATACGACACGGATAAATATGGATATGCCCAGGTTGACATATTTGTTAACGAAGAACAGACTATCGGTGAGCGTGTATTTTGTATTTTCCGTGAAAAAGACTTGGTTAGATATGATGATAGCAATTGTTATGAAATCTCATTAGCAATCTTATGTAATCATTGTGGTGTAAAATCAGGGATAGATGACTTAATTGGTCTGAATGCGGGTCAAATTATACCAATTCAATTTAATGGGGAGTTTAATCCAATAGTGCCATTAGAATGGATTGAATCTAAATTCTGGTATCTTTAAAAAATCTATTAAGGAAAAATAATTTTTTCTATATTATTAAAAACACACTCACTGAGAGGATAAAAATGTCAAATACAAAAAGAGCGTTTAGCGATGAATCAAAGAAATTTCGATCCTTGTCAAAAGAAGACAAATACAATAAAGTCCTTGAATTCTGCCGAACATACAAACGCACACCCAAAGTAACAAAGGTGCCTGAATCTGAGCGTGTTATGGGTCAATTCTTAATTAATTCTAAATCCGCTATTAATAGAGGTGGGGTTGATGAATGGGAAATTAAAAAGGTAAGTGAAATTTCTAAGTTTTCATATAGCCGAGAAACACGAATTCAAAAAATTCAGAGAATCATTGAATTCTGTAAAGATAATAATAAAACACCTAGTCAATCTAGTAGGGATATAACTGAAAAAAAGCTAGGGCAGTTACTTAATACAATTAAAAATTTAGAAAAGAAAAAACAATTAACTGAAAATGAACTCATCGAATTTAATAAGATTCTCCCGTATCGAAATAATTATCAAAGGTCAAAAGAAGAAAAGCTGATTGATGTTCTTAATTTCTGTAAAAAATATAATAGAACACCTAAACAACATGTTGATAACAAAGAAGAAAAGCGACTTGCTGAATTTCTTAGTACCACTAAGCTTGCATTTAAATCAAATAAACTTGATACATCATGCACCACTCTTATGGTAGATATTATGAAGTACGCTCCAATGAATCGAGAAGAAAAACTAAAGACTATTTTAGAGTTTGCTGAAAAAAATAAACATTCTCCTAAAATTAATTCTGATGACATAACAGAGAGACAGCTGGCAGTCTTTTTAACCAAGATTAATATCTTACATAGAAATAATTCGTTAAAACAATCAGAACTTGACATTTTAATGAAAATCCGGTCTATTTGTAATATCAAAACACGTAAAGAAAAATTAGAAGAATTACTTGAGTATACAACCGAACATAATCGATTGCCTCGACTTAATTCTGATGATTATTACGAACGTAAAATGGCAATGTTTTATAACAATAGCCATCAATCAGTAAAAAAGAATAAGCTGAGTATGAATGAACTAAATATTTTTAAAAAAATAAGATCGTATTCACAAAAAAGTTCACCCGTAGAGAAATAACTTTATTAGAAATAATAAAAAGCTCCCTACGAGGAGCTTTATTTTTTGCCCTTTTTTACTAGATTAAACATAGATACTTTTGGAGCTAACATGAAACAAACAATTTTAGAAACATGGACAAATACAGTAAACATCTTTGAGAATGCAAACGAAAATATTGGATTAGATATATATAATGAATTAGTGTTATTATATTCCTCGCCCGATAGAGTCTTTCATACATTTGAGCACATTGAAAAGATGCTGAATACACTTCATACACTTTTTTCAATTTATTCATTTACCGAACAAGAAAAAGCATCGGCTATATTTGCCACGTTCTTCCATGATTCAGTATATAATCCTTCGCAACATGACAATGAATATACCGATGAAGAAATGAGTGCTAGTACAGCAATACGAGCACTAAAAAAGATGGGAATCACTGAAATTCATGTACTTGATGATACATATAGACTAATTACACTCACTGGCATCGCAGACCCCGGTCCAACTAATTTATTGGATAAAATTTTTATTGATGCTAATAGATCAGTATACGGAATTGATCCCCATAAATATTTAAATATAATGTATTCAATTTGGGCAGAATATAGAAATATGGAATTTGAAGTGTTCGTGCGACTACGAACTGATTTTCTTTCGTTGATGTTGAGTAATAATAGTATATTTTATAGTGAGTATATGAAACAAATGTTTAATGATCAAGCTATAGATAATATTACAACTGAACTTAATCTATTGTATAAATTATCAGCAGAAGATCTAATTAAAAAGGTTGAAGGTTACGCATGACACTTTTCACACAGGGAGACTACCCACTAAATACAACAACAGAAGATATAGAATTTATTTTTAACCTATGCAAGCAAACAGCATATGTGACTAAAAATAAAGACTATGACTCAAAAGCTAAAAATACAAATATTTCATACAGCGAAGAGAATACACAAGTTAACGCATATGCAATGAGCCATTCTCAGCGTTCCCATAGTATTACAATTTTAGGTGGGTTAAGTAATGCTACAAAATTACTTGCTATTGCACTAGCCGAATTCAAACGAACTGAAGATTTGGAACAAATGGTCGATGCATGTAATTGGATTGGTAGTACATGTTTAGAAAATCAATTTCACTTTACCGAAGATATGATTCAAGAAGGGATTGATGAACTGGAATATAATTTAACAAGTTATCTTGCCAAAGAATCAAAGGCTTTTTCGGTAGGACTTTTGTTAGCAGTCGTTGCACATGAGTTGGGTCATATTTGCTTGAGCCATACACTCAGAGATGATGTTAGTAATGAAATTTCTAGAAATGATGAAAGACAAGCTGATTTATTTGCTCAGTCAGTTATATCAGATACACCATTTGCGGGATATCTAATTTTATCATCATTGTTTATGGAAATCTTATTTACTTGGATGGGGAAAAATAATGATGGACCCGCTACTACACATCCTCACTCAAAAGAGCGTGTATATAATACACTCAATAGTCACGATGAATATCTAGCTGAGCTTGGTATAACTAAAGATACAATTGATAGATTTCTTCCATAGAATTACTATATTACAAAAAAACTCGGAGAGTATTGTGGACCGTACTTCACTAGGCGATCGTATTAAAGCATACGAGTCAGCATATAATTATAAATTTCCTATTAGACTACCGCTAATCCTCAGATTGGACGGTGTTCATTTTCATACCAATGTTAAGAAGTGGAAATGCAAAAAGCCGTTTGATGATCACCTCATTAACGCCATGCAGATGACCGCACTATATTTATGTGAAAACATCTCAGGTGCACAAATTGCATATACACAATCAGACGAAATTACTATTCTCGTTAGAGATGATATGTCGAATGATTCACAACCATGGCA
>Ga0070745_1000571_pt1 | contig 21965 bp, 20 predicted proteins | sample VirMetDEL_Mar_4_FD_77438 | JGI IMG/M metagenome (GOLD analysis project Ga0070745, IMG submission 77438) | Aqueous microbial communities from the Delaware River and Bay under freshwater to marine salinity gradient to study organic matter... | ecosystem: Environmental > Aquatic > Marine > Coastal ...
CGGGGGAAGAGGATGATGTTCCGTCAATTGAGCCATCATACGCAGGAACATTTAACCAAGGATAAAAAGAATTAGAGTCGTATCTTTCATACTTTGTTCCGGTTCCCGTATCTACTAAAGCGCTTAGTACATCTCCACCGGGAGAGAAAATATCCACGCCTTTACCGGCGTTACTATAATAATCTTTACTTTCTTTACTATTTATATCTTTATACGAAGATAACGCGCCTACGGATATAGTTCTGTATCCGCCATTTTGCTCAGTAAACCCTCCTGCGTCCGCGGGGAAACCTCTTCTATTTATATATTCTTTTTGTGTTTCGACGGGATTTGTATTTGTTCCAGCAAAGAACCAGTTGTCGTAATCAGGCCCGCTAGGTACATCTTGTTTTTGATTATAATTACCTGCACTAGCAAAAAATATAATGTCCTGAAAATCGTCTAATAATTCGTCTCCAGATGATCTTAGACTTTGCGCAGCAAGAAGATTATAGGAAAATGTTCTATCAGTATCATATGAAGATATTCCCTTTAAAAAATTTGGGGCGTTTGCTATGCCAGTGTAAGAAGCAGCAGCGTTTGTCCTAAACTTATAGCTGCCTATGTCTGATATAGTGCTAATATACCCGTAACTATTATTAATAACGAGCGGATCCCTTGTGTTATTCCTGTTAGGATTTAATGGCTTATTTTCATGAAATATCTTTGTTATATCAAAGCAAACAGAAGGGGTGTTTATTAAATAACTAATACTATTGCCAATCTGCGCCGCAATTGTCCATTTATTTGCGTTAAACGCCCAACCAAAAGTCCTGCCATATGCCATCGAAGCAACAGGTGTGCCATGATCTGCAACAGTGGCCGCAGGAACATTAGAAAAATCTCCACATACCGCAGCGCGAGTGTATCCGTCGTCTATGCTTGGAATGGTTCCTACAGACGCAAATTGCTCAGATCTCTTTGTACTATCTCTCCACCAATTTCTTGCGGCCTGCTCATCACAAGTCAGCCTACCTAAATAGGTTACTACAAGGCCATTAGAAATAAAATAATCTGGATCGATATAGTATGGTCCATCGAGAACAAGATCTCTTACTAAAGAGACCTCAATTCCTACGTTTACGAACTCTGGATGGCCCATCCAAACACCATCGTCGATGATAAGCACATCGACGTCAGATCCATCCTCGTCTTCTTCGTATTGAAAAGAGGAAGGCGAGATATTTACGTTCCCACCAAAATTTCTATTGAGGGAAAAACCATCAACGTTCGGAGAAGCAACTAATGGCGTATAGCTAAAAGGATCGGCTTTTGTTTGTGTTCTTAAAAGTCCCCAACTACTTCTAAAGTATTCTGCCTGACCGGGCACAGCAGGAGATATCGGAGGACCGTCAGTTGCGGGAGGTAGGGTTCTGTAAATTTTGTACCCTGCAAATGGCGCAGGGTCTGATAGACTCGGAAGAACCTGAGGAAACCTATTTACCAAAGCGTCTGCTTTTGGCCTTGGATAGGTCTCCATGTGAAAACCTGGATCTAGTTCAACATAATCTACTTTATTATTAGATCTGAGTAACTCTGCCTCCTCCTCATCTAATAAATACGTAGAGCGATATTTTGAATATTCTTTTTTATCAGAGCACTCGCAACACCTACTAGGCACATTGTCGCATAATGTGCCGTCTGTAGTTAAGAGTTCATGTATCTCCGACCAAGCGGAGGGTGATTTTACGCGTACTACGTAATGCTTCTTCATCTATTAATCTCCCTCCGATCAAGGTACCTATATCAGTTATAGGTGAACGTATCCATTACAAATGTCAACTCAAGAGTTGAAACATTAGTCGAAGCTCTATCCGCCTGACCAAAATTAATCGAAGTGATTTGAGCATCAGGGATTGTGATTGTTCTGTTGCCTAGGGGCGAAGGGTCTTCACCGCAGCTAACAGGGGTCACTGTGAGGGTAATAAATGAGCAGTCGTATGTCTTCCAGAAGTCGACAATGTCGGCGTGCTTTTCAGGATCGAATGGAGCAGACACAGTTACTTCGGACAATGTACGAGGACCCTTAAGCTGGAAAATACGTCCTCTTACACCATCGGCGTACTGAGTGGTACCTGATGTATCTCGGATTCCAGAGAAAGTTGTGAAGTAGTGCTGGAAAGGCGAAGCCTGGATCCAATACTGCGCCTGAGTGATGGGCTTATAAGAGAGCATAGCAGTTATGAATTATGCAATATTTCTATTTACTATTTAAACTAGGTTGAATATATCAATTATTGAAAATACGGATCGAACCATCTCCAGTAGCCTTTGGCTTCTGGGTCAAGAGTTACTGCTTCTCTATGCACAGCGTATCTATTTATTCTAAATACATTGTGATAAAGAGTTACAAGGTCAGATACATCATTTTCCTCCATCCCTTCTGATTCAATTAGAGCTTTTAGTCTATATAGCTCAGTTTCTGATTTAGACTTAGACTCTGCAGCCTCAGCAGGGACCCTACGCAAATCTTTTATTTCTTCGAGTAATCTCTCTATTACAAAGACAATTTCGCCTGGAGAGGTAAACTCATCTATGTCTAACTTGGAGATCGCCATCTCATTTCCTGTAGAGTCGCTTACAATTCTTTGGAAACCTACGTCGTCTAATGTACCCTTAAAGTTTGAGGAAATTGTTTGAGAAATCTTTTGCTTTTCAGAAGTTTCTTCAAAGTCAAATAGCTTCATCAGATCGGCTCCAAAGTCCATGTCTTCAGTTTCAGACATTGGGGCCTCTTCACCTTCTTGAGGAGGTGCTGCGCCCATTCCGCCCATCTCTGGTGGCATTTCTTGCTTAACCAAAGAGGGAATATTGAGCTTTTCTCTTAGCCAATCGACATCTTCTACTGCATAACCAAGTGCACCGAGCTGAGATAGAACCTGGACAATACGCACTGGGTCTTCGCGTTGCTTAAGATCCTCAAAGTTACGTACAAGACGCGGAGGATTTTTTCCAGGATAGTTGAGTTCAACAATCCATCGGACCAACGTAGAGTTAATTGTTTCATCAAGCTCTTCAGAAAACGCTTTAGCTTTGCGCATACGCACAGAGTCGGCGATTTGATCGCGGGCGAATGAGCCAACACTTCCTGTCTCCTGGCCAACAGTTGTTTCGCCGTTAATCACAAAGCTAATTTGCTGATCAATATAGCTAACTAATTGATCATATAGTTCCGGCCTTCCATTACTTTCCAGCCACTGAATATCCATCTCATCGGGCAAAACAATGGCGGTTTCTTGGCCCATTCTTTGAAGAGCGGTAAATAACGCGTTCACTTCTTCTTCGGGTGTACCAAGACTAAATTTACCAACAGCTGTGGGCGTTGTATGTTTATCCGCGTATTGCAGCCAGAAATTAAGCAGAGTTCTTCTAAACTCGACAAGCGGATATAGTTGTCGGCCTAGGCCCGAACCATGCACGTCCATGAAATTACTATAGGCCCAGTGCCTATGTAATATCATCGATCTAAGAGGAATTCCCATGCCCTCAACTGGCGAGAACATTGTAATAAGTCTAGGACTAATTGTCCCGTCTTCATTGAGCTTAAATAGGAACCTCCTAGGATCCCGAATTTTAATCTCTGATGGAACAATATACTTCCCTTGCCTCATCCAGCAGATTTCTGCAATCGACATTCCTAGAATTATCGATTCGCACATTCCTCTGACAAATGTATCAAATCCAGAGTTCGTAGATACAAGGGCTTCTTTTCCATAAGACTGCCTTGTATTGCTGCCCATTCTATTGATTACTTGGCGAACAAACTCGGCAACTTCTTCATCCTCAGGAGAATCAGAAGCGGGATAAACTTCCCAGTTTCTTTGTACAATTTCCCCTATAAGTTTTTCCCAAGCAGCGAGAATTTGGCTATCATTAAATAGCCTCATGTATTTCTCAATAGCCCTAGGGCCACCACCACCCTCTTCTAGAAGGATGTCATCTCTACGAGGAAGGATTACTCCGCTGGTTAGATAAGGTGCTCCTGAATAGGAATACGGATCGGATTTATATCCGGCTAAATTACCTTGAGAAACTCCGAGGGAAAAATACCGGTCAAAAAACCCCGCCTTTATATGTCTCTTAGGATCTTTAGAGGTCATTTGGTATTTTTAGACATTATTCTTCAGTATCTTTAAACTTAGTTACTGCATAGCATCATCCATTTTTGTAAGATCAACAAGTACAGTCTCTAAATCCATGAGTCGTTCTAGAAGTTCTTCTTTACATATCTTTCCTTCTTCCCATTCTTTGATGAGTTCGTCGGCTCCATCGACCATTACATTATACCCAGAGGTCAAGACATTAATTCCTTTTTCCATGATTCTTGTTCTTTGCTGATAGATTTGTAAAATTCTTTGTAAGTTTTACGCCATTTTTCGTCGTATTTCCTTACGTATTTGAAGTAGTTTTTTGACCAAGATTCTACGTCATATAAATCTTTATACTCATTAGGAACATTTTTTGAAAAGATAGACAGCTCAATTGCAAGGATTGCGCTAATAAAGTCTCCTCGTTTTAGGATCATTTGCTTTTCTAGCGCATCGATAGAGATATGTTTAAATTTTTCTCCTATCTCTTTAAAGAGAGGCGATTGCTTAATATCTAATCTCTTTTCTTCCTTTACTTTTTTAATTGTTTCTTGGTACGCGTTATCAAGTATATCCGCAATAAAGCTTGAGTTGAACTCAATATCTGTTTCGTTGTTAATCTCTCTCCAGAATTTTTTAAATGATTCATAACCTTTTACAATTGTGATATTTGAATAGGATTGAAGCTTTTGCCTAATGTCTCTTTTTGCTACATCAGAGTAGTGGATGTCTTTGCTTTCTGGCCAGAAAGCACTACGTTGAGCCAAAGAGTTTGCCCATAAAAACGTGGTTAGGAGCTTTTTAATTCTAGAATCAGCGAGATCTTTTTTTGGAATATCATCGATGTCCTCTATTGCTCTTTTCCAGTCATAAAATACATCTAGGGCCTTATTTTCTGCAGCGCAGTACACCGGAGTTTTTGCAAGTTTGCCGATATGCTGTTCACCAAGTTCTCCGTACCCTGTGATGTCGTTAATAAGCACGTCGTCTTCCGACATACTCTGCGATGTAATTACCCTAGGTTTCTGGACATTTTTTATCTGCGCATTAAACTCATGTAACCACCTCTCGTGGGAGATCTGCTGCTCTGTCTTCCAGCGATCGTGCGCAAGAATCTTATCAAGAAGCTCTTCTTTAAGATTACTTAATGCTAGAATCTCCAGAGTTTGCATCGGTTGCAAGTTTGCGTAATTTTACATCTATAAAGCTAATTATATCACGATAGTTCCAGCAGTTGTCAATCTTGTTAAATAATTTATGATCGATTCGCCCGAGGTCCATGCCCGCTGTCATAAGCCGATTTACATCATCCCAGCAATTGCTTCCTGCTTCGTCGAATAAAAATATTCTCTTATCATCTTCTATTTCTTGCTTTTCTAAAAATCCGAGCACATTGAAAAAGTGAGATAGCATCGGAAGATCCCAACCAGCAAAGACTATAAAGTCCGAGGACTTAATCGTAGCTTCTGTAATCGATTGTCTACTCTTAACCTCTATATTTTCCTTTTCCGTTAAAATTTGCTCTAAATGAACAACCATTTTGTTTAAGTCAGATACCGTATCTACGGATCTTGCCCTAATAATTGTTACAGAGATCTTACTTGACATAGTTTAGTTTAAGCTACAAAGCTTTAAACCTAAAGTTTAAAGTTTAAAAAAAGCTTCTTGATATGTTATCTGCACTAACACAAAGACAGTTGGAATCAGTTTTTGTCAATCTGCCCAGAATTATCGAGGATGCTTTTAAGTCTTACGAGCTAAAAGAAGGCGCTTTTGAAGTCAGAGCAGAAAAAGAGCTATATAATGAACTGTATTTAGACTTAATAAATACTGTATTTGAAAGGATAGAAGGAGAACAACCTATAAGAATCCTTCCGTTTTACAATAAGCTCTTATTTATTACAATAAAATTAAATTTTAACACCGAGCGATTTTTAAGTTTATTAAAGTTAATCGAAGTTGGAGTAATAGCCTATCTGGATAGAGAGGGCATTAAAAATACAAATATAGAGCAGTCTTTTTTAAGATACATAGAGAGCATCTCTAATGCAATAAAAACAAGAGATATATTTTTAAAAGGAACTAATGTTGACGAGTTAATACAAATAATCGATGAATACGCTCCGTCTACAGCAATTGTAAATCGGACAATTGCCGCCAGTAGACTGGATGGTAGAAGAGTATATTCGTTATTCAGTAAAGATTTTTATTGGGAGTATCAGAAGAAGCAAAATCAAAAAAGCGAAGTTTTTTCTGGTATTAGAAAAACGGTCTATAATAATAAGCTATACCTCCTTAACCAAGGGATCGCAATACCAAGTTATGACTCATTTGACGATGAAGAGTGGGGAGAGTATACTTCAAAGTATTTAATAAAGTCAAAAACTTTTAACGAAAAGCTCAATAGCAACCTAAAAACATATATAAGTAATGCGCTAAAAACTTCAAAGGACATAAACTCAAGCATATCCGATTCTAAGGTAGAACAGTTAGAATCTAATATTACTTACGATCAGAAAGATTTAAAATCAAGCTTTGGAGGAGCTGGGGAAAACGTAGTAGAAAATGTAATTTTACTCAAGACAATTTTAAAATATTTTGGAAATTCTCAAGCTTCTCCGGTGGGTAGCGTAGACTACATTTCTTTGCTATGCGAATATTTATACGCGTTTTGCTTTGGAAGAAAAATAAACGGAGGATTTTCTGATGTAGGAGGAACGAGTCTTTTAGGAGATTTTAATACGTTATTTTCTTACGGCTCTAATGTAAACAAAATAGCGGGGTTAAAATTTTTAGAAGGATTCAAGTCTTTGAAATCTTTTAGTCAAAACCTAGATCTTCCTTTAGATATTGAAATCAAAGAAGAAAAAGAAAAATTAATCTACTCAGCGATATATAATCCAATTTATGCAAAGTATATCTCTGGGATAAAGGATAGGTATATTGCAGAAGATCGAAATCCTTATATCAAAGAGGTCGGTGTAGATTTGATTTTATTTGGATTAGAGACTATACTTCAAACTGCTAATAGACTCGGAGATACAATCGAGGCAATTAAAATTAGCTTAGATCAATCAGGAATACTGCCAGGATACGAAGGCTTAGGACCCATCTCTATTCAAATAGAAGAATTTAGCAAGGTATTTATTACTACATCTGAGCTAGATACAAAGTACGCTAACTCTAAGATACTTCCAGGATTTAATGGGCTACTTAAGTATTTAGTTTCTTCTTATCAGAAATTATCGGACACCGTTATCTATCCCTCATTTACTTCGGAATCTTTAGAAAATTTTAATGAGTGGGGAAGAGAAGTAGAAAATGCTCTAGGAAGACTGATATCAAATATCAAAAACTTAGGATATAGTCCAGGTAACTTCGTGCCTAACATCTCATTTAAATACTCGGCAAAAGATAGAGAGATAGTTATAGATCAGTTAAGATCTCTTAATTTTCAAGAGAATGAAATAAATAAGTTTTTGTCAGTAGAAAGTTTTGAGGAACTATTGTCAATATTTTCTCCTATAACAGATTCTTTAGATCAAGTTTCCTTCTTTAAAGGATACGAACTAACTCAGCTTATATACGAATTTGGTGGAGAAAGCGCCGTAGATAATTACCTATCTTATTTGTATTCTCAGGATGAAAATGGATTACTGAGAGTATTGAATAATACGTTAAAGAACAAAAACAAGGTGTCTATTTATAATGAAAATAGATTTGGTAAGTTAGTGGGTTTATTGATTAATTTAACTTTTGCAATAGATCCCGATCAATTAGCTTTATTTAAAGATTATCTTTCTGGAAGTAACTTGGATTTATTTAAATCAATCGAGTTTTTATTGCAAAACAGAAATGCAAATATTTTGTTAGATAAAGATAATATCGAAATTTTAGCTCCTTTAGTAGAATCTTTAATTTATGGAAGATCGATATTTGGATATAATTCTTACTCTATTGGATATGGTGTTACGGATAGAGAAGCTCCTCTTGCTTTACAACAATTAGAAGATTTAATAGACAAAGATTTAGGAAGAGCATCAATACCTCTCCTGCGTAATCTTTTTGATAAGTTTAACGGATTATCAGTTAAAGAGCTCATTAAGATAATCGGGCCGGGCTCTTTCAACACAGAATATGGTCAATTAGTAAATGGATATGAAGGTGGTAAGCTAACAAAGCTTATTAACTATGCCTATTTTAGTGGGTTATTGCACAGAATTAGTTATTATACAAACTCTTACCAAGTACCTAATTTTTACATCTCTCCTGACGTTTCAATTAGGCTCGATCAATTTTTAGTAATACTTGAGAGCATAAAAGATCTTTTAAATATTGTATTGACAAATCTTTCTGGCTCAATTGAGTTTCCGTTTGAAGACACAAACTCAAATCTTTATTCCTTTGAGAACATATTTAATACTCAAAATAAAAAGATAGAAGAAATTTCAAAAATTGTAAGAAATTTAGTACCTATTAATAGAGACATTTCAAACATAGCCTCTCCGAGCATTAATGGCGAAGCGATTATTGTAGGAGCACCTGGCACCGGAAACTCTCCGATACCAGAATCAATACCTATTGAAAACTCAATTACTCCAGAACAAGCTAGTCAATTATCCACTGTTATCTCTAGAGACTACTCATTTATCTCTGATAAAAAATTTAATAGCACATCAGAATCAGATATAATTAACAAGTTTGTTAAGTTTATTGAAAAAAGTAGGAAAATCTCAAAGTTAAATAGTGGTCAGTCTTTAATTAGCGAAAATATTATCACAGAAGAAAATTCTAATTTACTTAAAAACCCCGCCACGACGCAAGAAGACAAACCTTTGGTTTCCCTTGGAGATGATAAAAATGTCGAAGGTATGCTTCCTGCATTTTATGCATCGACACCCTTTTCAGAAGGCGTAGAAAAAGACCAAGAAGATCTTCTTGTTTCTAAAAAATTAATTTCAAAATTTGATCCATTAGAATCTTGTAAAAAGTTCGGAGGAGAAAATTGCGAAGATAGGGTGCAAACTAATATAAATACGTGCGGCGCAATAACAAATTCTGCCATATACCCAGAAAAAGACACAGCGCCGGTTTCTACGGTGTTAAATGGAAGCGTTCCTATCGATAGACCTTTGGGCTCTTCTGATCCTCAAACAAGACTATCTAATGTTTTCATTCCTAATGGAAAAAATAACAAACCAGGATATTTTGATCTTTTAGGAGATGGTGTAAAAATAACTACTAACTCAGAGCCGGTACGATTGAACATAGACGCGGAGCCTTATGTATTTAAAAAAGAATCTTCTTTGGACAAAGAGGGTTTATTATCTCAGTACTATAGCTCAGAGTTCGGATTAATTGAGGCGATTAAAGCTGGGTGGGAAAAAGACGATCCATTTAACTGTTCATTACTCGAGGACCCATATGCGTACCAAGCATGCATGAACTTACTAAAATGTAAAAAATTTAAAAGAGAAAAAGGAATGTCCGTATTAAAATTCTGTCCTAAGACTCTTGCAGGAGGGTTATTGAAGTGAAAATATCCACGAACTTTTTAATAGAAGAAGAAGGACTTGTATTTCTTCCTTTTGATAAAAAACAGACCAGGTCTTTTAATTATGTGAGATTTGAAGATCAAGAATTAGTTTCAAATGACATAGCTAAATTACAAAAACAAAAAACTAACTCTGCACGAATTTCTATTGATACGCAAGATATCTTTATAAAAGAGTTAAAACTAACTAACCAAAATATATTAACTTGGGATGATTTATGGATTGATAACTTCGATGGAAGTAGTATTGATCCTATGATCGAATCAATTAACCTTCAAAGAAATTCTTTACTTTACGTAAACTTTAATTTAAAAAGAGATAAGTTAAGATTTTTAAACTTAGAAGGTAACGCAAATCTGAAAACTTTTATAGGAACAGAGTTGAATGCTTTAGAAGTCTTAGATTTAAGTAATTGCATAAACCTAGAGTCTGTAAATCTAGGGTTGTCTAAGAATATTAGGATGTTAAGTTTAAAGAATTGTAGGTTAACTGAAGCTGGGCTAGAACAGGTACTATCCTCTTTTATCCCTACAAAAACTGCTTCTGCAAACATTAGACCAGGATCTTTACCTCCCTTTAGAAAGCTCTATGAAACTCTTCTAGATCTTAGGGGTAATGACATAAATTGGGGGAATAGAAGAATAGCTTCTAAAATAAGATTATTAGTTACAAACAATTGGTTGGTTTTATGGGATAACCCTCCGCCCACAAGCGTAATTCCTATTCAAATGTACGCATTTTTCCCTAAGAATATAAAGGACACAGAAATTTCTCGGTATTATGGCAGACCTTCGCTCTAGATTTATTGAAGATTATGCTGGAGGTTTGTTAAACGTCTCCAGGCAAGAGTTGGCTAGCACGGGTGAGGTGCTGTCTCAGGATGGATTTTTGTCCGATGCATCTTCTTTTGTCGAAGATGGCACAGGATCGAAGAGTGGATTAAAGCTTGGACTATCTCTTTGTGAGGTGGTCGATCCTACAACCGAACAAGGCGCAGTTAACGTAAGATACGCCGATAGAACTTACGCCAGCATTCGTGATTTAAAAATCTTTTCTACTGCAATTGCATCTGCTCAGGCGGCATTGGCCGATGCCACCTCGTCTTCTATAACAAACCTAGAGACTGCATTTGAGCTTCTGGAAGACTCCCAAGATTCTCTGCAAAATCAAATAGACACAAATAACACTCTTTTTGATGAAAAAATTGCGAGTATTACTTCTTCGATTAGCCAAGCAAACTTGGCAACAAACGCAGAACCGGGGATTATAGAAATTGCAACACCCGGCGAGGTTGCTTCTTTTAACGATACGACAAGGGCCGTGGTACCTAGTACCCTTGGGAGCGTTAGAGGGGTGGCTGATGGATTTGCGTCGTTGGATGGCGATGGTCTACTTCCAGTTACAGAACTACCTCAAATCCCGGCAGAAAAAATCCCCGTGTTACCATTGAGTAACATTCCAGTACTCGATGATAGCAAAATCCCTCTTTTAGAAGTATCTAAAATACCCGTCCTTCCGGCGAATAAGCTCTTAACAGCTCCCGTCCCATGGGTAGCAACCGCTGCAAATTTTGAACTAAGCGCTAATTTTACTTTTGCTCATTCAGGGACAGGGACAGAGTTATTACTAGGAGCGGCAAATACAACTAACGATGTTGTCGGAACATCAGGTTTTATTTATGTTACAAACAGCACAGGCGTAAGCTTGTTGAGCATAAATTCAACTGATTGGAAGCCTACGATCGGTACTTGGGTTGATCCAGAGACAGGAGAAGACGGCTTATCTGGCAATTTGTTAATAGGCTATTACATAGCCAATGTAGGCGTGGTAATTTACACAGCAACTAGAGTAGGAACCTAAAATGGCAGGGAACTCGTCTTCGCTATTTATAGGGCGGAATAAAAGAACGTTATTTTTGCCATCTATTGATTTTACGACCGTAATTGACACTAGTGGCTCTAATTCCCCATACTATAACACGTTTTATGTAATAAATAGGTACTCAGAGCTAGAGACTAATTTAAAAAACTTAGGTATAGGGGCGTTTCCCTCTAGGGTAAATAAATATAGTTTTTGTATTGGCAGCACAGTTGGTACTGCATTGTCAGCAATTGAAAGAAACGTAGTAATAAATGGCAGTCTTTTTACAAGGTGGGCAACAGGAGATAATTTTCAAAATGACACCGTAGCTCTTGGAAACCTATCTATAAATTCCCAAGACGGAATAATAAATTCTGCAAACTTAGTCAGTGGTACAGATCGAGGATACGACACAAATGCAATAAGAGTGGTCTTTGGGATTTCTAACGACATTACTGCAAACACCACTCAAACATTTAACACTACGGACCTATTTCCATATAAGTATGTAGGATTACATAGTCTTACGTTTTCTTATATAGCAGGACAAGATCAAGGACCAAATCCGGTTCCTGCAGGGACTTGGGTAGGGTTTTTCTATGAAACAAATACATTAGGCACTGCAATCTACATCAACGGAACCGTTATTAACTATAGAAAAGAAGTGCCCATTGCAAGTGTTGGCGTAGGTGGTCTTACAATAGCATCACAACGTTGTGTTACGCGGGCAATAAATACTAATGGCGCACTATATATCTCTGAGCAATTTAGCTCCGCAGCCCGCGCTACGCAATTATTCGAGTCATTTAGCGAGATTATAAAGGACAACCTGACCCTAGTCTAAAAACACTTCCTCAAGGATAGATTTTTTTAGCCGAATTGAGTAAATCGGCCCGACTTTTTTAAACACTACCATCATAATATATTCTCTTTCGTCTTTCTTAGTGGGTAAAAGTTGCTCTCTAATGGAAATATAAGCATCTCTGCCCCCGAGCATAAGCTCAATTTGCTTGGTATCAAATATCCAAGAGATGTCATCTTGGCTTTTTGTGGCTACATATAATCCTATCGGGGCGTTATTTAATACGGCGCTCCTAAACCCAGGAATGAGCGTTTTTTCTTTAGAATAAATTCCTTCAAATATAGTCCTAATTTTATCTTGTTCTTCTGGATTTTCAAACATCACATTCGCTCCACTTCTACGCCAAGTTTACGAAGTACGTCGATTCCTTCGTTAATTCTATACTCGTTTCTGTAATAAACTTTTTTAATACCGCTCTGAGCAATCATCTTTGAACAATCAGGACAAGGACTATGAGTGCAAAACAGCTCTGACTTGTCAATGGACTCGGAAGATTTTGCCATCTTTACCAAAGCATTTTGTTCTGCATGGAGAACAAAGGGATTGGTAGTTCCGTCTTCTAGCTCACAGCAATTGGTATGAAAACCCGACGGAGTTCCGTTCCACCCATGCGCCAATATGCTCCCGTTTTTAACTACAATTGCGCCTACCTTGAGCTTTTTACAATTAGAAACCTGGGCAAATAGTTCTGCAGTTTTCATGTACGCTTCTTTTATCTCAGGTTTCATAAACTGCCTCTAGTGTTGTATATATTATATCACTATATGGGCTTGTGGTTTATTTTTTTGATGCCTTGTTCATCTTTTAAAAACTTTTTATAAGCCTCAAAATGTCTGACGTCTTCTTCGCCTAAAAATACTTTGCCAGTTTTGGGTGGTCTAACTCTTTTCTTTTTAAGAGCCGGAGGTTCGTAAGTTAGTTCTTCTTGAGCCGTAGCATCATTAAAAAAATTTTCTAGTTCATCTTGAGTAGGAACAGAAGACATTATTACTTCTGTATTATGTTGCTCTTGGGACGAACTAGAGTTAGTTAGTTTTGTTGTTTTTCTTCTAGTTGTCATACTCTTCTTCTTTTACATGTGCTGCACCCGGCCCAACCCTGTACTCTAGACGGGCCAACGTACTGAGTTCCTGGAGCGTCGGTTAAAGGACCGGACTCATATAGCCCTGGAGCAAGACTCGAGCTCTTTCTCGTGGCTTTTTCTGTCCAGTTTTGCCATCCCCACATATCTTCGGAACCATAGACATGGGGACTTTGTTGAGAGTTGTTTGCCATATTTGCTCTAGTCGCGTAACTAGGTCCTGGATTTACCCTATTAGAACTCCGTAGGTATCTATCTTGAGATAACGCTTGGCGCACATAAGAGGTGTTTTGCGTAGTTCTGTCTCTATAGTCAGAGTTGCTACGCGATCCTTCCCAGGATTCATAAGGAGAACTTGATGAATTTATAGCCATGTTCTTTTTCCTAATGATCTTTAAACATAAAATTAAAATTAGGGTTTAAAGAAAATTACATATATAAGCCATAACTATGCCCTCGAGTAAAATGTCAAGACCTGGCGCAGAAGCAGGAGAACAACTTGATATCTCTAATGATTTTGATTTTGGAGATCCAGAGGTAGTCCCTGTAGAAGTATCTGAAGGTAAATATATTTATTTAAAAGAGCCTTGTGCAGAGGATCTGATCCACATTTCCGATATAAATGACGATGAAAAACTAAGCGAAATTGAGGCCACATTGCAAACAATTTGCGTTCTTCATATGCCAATAAATGGCGGAAAGAAACTAACGATGAAAGACGCAAAAAAACTCACTGCAAGACAGCTCAAAAAAATTGGAGAAGCAATGGGGGCTCTATTAGGATCAAATGAGTGATGAGTACGTAATAGAAAGAGAGCATAATTACACCGTATCTATAGAAGATAAAAACAAAAAAAGATTAGTATTTAGGGACATAACAGGACAAGATTTAGAGTTTTTAGAAAGGTTTATTAACGAAGAAAAAGAATTAAACTTAGAAGATGTTATAAAAATTTTGGAATTATTAAATGTTTCAAGTACTTCTATAAGAAAGATTACACCTAGAGTAATCAAAGAAATATTTGAAATTGTAGCAAAAGAAATACTATGTAATTTTATGACAAAACTTCAGTGGTTAGAAGTTTGTTATGCTTTACAAAATAATTCTTTTGTTGCTTTATCTTTTTTTGAATCTCAACCAATGACAAAAGTTATGGCAATGATTCAGGTTCATAAGAAAGCAGTCGATGGAATCAAAAGCTCTTAGAAATAAATGACCGACGAATTACGCTTAAAACTTATTTTAATCTTATGCTCAGTAACAGTTGATAAAAACCAATCTAGGTTAAGGGAACTTGTGCAAGTTTGCTCTTACTATGTGACTGATAATGATTTTAATAAGATTATGCGTAAGTCTTTAAAAATCTTAGAAACACAAAAATGCGGTATTGAAAGCTGCACGGATTGGCTAATGAATAATCTTTTTGAGTTGTACAAGAACAATTTGGAAGATTAAAGGTTATAAATGACCGTTTGTTTAAAGATCGATTGAAAGGCCTCTTACTTTGTAAAGAATTATTTTATGGCTAATCCTGTAAACATCAATGTTGGCGCCATCCAGCGCCCTGGAGTGTTTGTTACTCAGTCATCGACTGGTGGATTACCTCAACCCCTAGCCTCTCACGCTATTGGTTACATTTTTGGTTCTACTCCGGTAGATCCATACGATGCAAATCCCGTCGAAGAGTATTCATCTCTCCCTCCTTACCAACCCACCCAGGTTGGTTCGCTAGAGGACTTTGTTCAGAAAGCAGGTGGTGTACCAACTGCTGCTAACAGTCCTCAGTCCATTATTTCTTACGATTCAGTAAGAGCATTTTTTGATAATGTCGGTGTAAATGGAATTCTATACTACACCCGCGTAACCCCTACTCCTGAGACAAAAATTGTCGTGAGCAAAGGAGCAGGTTGGAATCTATTTTCTTTGAAGCTTGGTGGAAGATACTTTGGAGATAAGTCTCTGGGTATCAATGATGCCGAAGGCGTAGAAATTAGAGTTATCTCAACTACTTCTTTAGATGCAAATGATAACGCATTTGATATCGTAGGATATTTGAGAGAAGAAGATCCTGATTTTAGCACATTCTATAGAATCGAGCAAGACGACGAAGAATCAAAGAACGCTACTTTTAGAATTTATTCTAAAGATACCCGCGTAATTCCCGTTGTTGATACCTTCAAGGCTTATCAGATTTCTGATACTGCATACGCAACTCCAGAAAACGCAGGAGCGGTCAATCAGTACGTTCCGATTAAAGAGCTTAATTTCCGTTGCGTTGCAAGAGACGTACTAACACAAGAAACACCTCTATTTGTTTCTGGTGCTGCTATTGGAAACTTTTTAGAAGCAACTTCGGTTACTGCGAATACAAATGGCACGAACTCTTTTGAAAGTGCTAGTGGAAAAATCAGAGTAGCTGATATCACTTCTCTATCTATTGGGACCGATGCTCTTGCTCCTGGAGACAAGGTTGTTTTAGAAGGTATTGACTTAGGTCAGGCATATAACGGAGCCGGTGAACTTCCCGCTGGTGGCGTTTTTTATAGCACAGTCTATGAAGTACTGAGCGTAGATGCCCCAGATGATTCCTTTATTCTTGATAACGGCTCTGGTTCACCTCTTCTCTTCACTTCTAACGATTTAACTTCTGTAGTAAGAGTTCGTAGATTGGCTTATGATCCTTCAGAAGCTACTGAAGTATACCAAGCTATCGAAGATTTTCTAATTGACCAGGAAATCTATGCTACTGCAGCTGACATCCCCGATGACAAAATTGTTGCGGTATCGAGCGATGAAAGAGTAGGAAAAGATGATCATATCCGCTGGAGTGACTCATTCGCTGCTTATTATCAGTGGGATGCTGGAACTACTGCATTTACACCAGGTGCAGATGGCACGGGTCTTAGCGTAATTCCACAAGGTACAATTACCTCGGTTGGTGGTAATGTAACAAGAACCGGATATGTTCCTGATAGTGTTCAAGTTTTCTACGTAAACGTAGCAGGCGAAAACAGAGTAATCATCGCCAATGGCGCTACTCCTGCGGAACTAACCGATAGCATCACTACTTCGCTCAAAGAAATTCTTCAAGAAAAAGAACTCGATGGGTTCTACATCGTTGAGTCGGTAGAAGTTGACTATGAAACTGCGCTCGGAGCGGGTAATTATGCCCCGAATAACGGCGAAGCAATCGGAACAACCTTAGCTGTAGCAGGTGCTCCTGCCCTCCGTCCTTCGGCCGATGGTAGAGAACTCACAGGCTCACTTAGCGTAACTTCTGGAAATACCACAGTCCTAGGCACAAGATCTGCTCAAACAGGGACCATTGAACTCCAAGCAAATGGATCATTACTGGGTACAAACACAAACTTCCTTAGCGTAATTGCTCCTGGTTACAGAATCCTTATCGGATCTGATACCTACGAAGTAGTTAGTGTTGCTTCAAACTCCCAGGCAATTGTTCGTAATCCTGGAGGCGCAACTGTTGCTTCTGGTGCTTCATATAGCATCGTAAGTTCTAGATTTACTGAGGAGCTATATGGCGGTGCTTCTATTGTTATCAATGGATATCGCTTTACAGTTAATTCCGTAACCAATGACGGAGAAATTGTAGTTGCTGAACAGCCCGCATTTACCTCAAGTTCAACACAAGGATTCTTAGATAGCTCTTCTGCTAATGGATTCTATCGCCACGATTATATTCTTAAGGTAAAAATTACCTCTAAAAATGGTACTTCTTCGCCTATCGTACCTGGCTTAAATCGCTATGGTAAAAAAGACGAGAATATTATCAGAGCCAACTCAATCGACGAAGCCGCAGACTTTGCAAACTATAAGCTTTCTGCAAAAGCAAGATCACAAGACTTTACCTATGCCATCGAGCAAGGTATGGGATCCGGTGATTTCCGTCCTGGATTCTTAATGGCTCCAGAGGCTTTTGCTGGAATTAAGTCAGAAGTGGGCGGATTAAGCAAAACCCAAGCACGTGAAGAAAGAGTAAAAGTTACTCAGTCTCTCTTAAAAGCTGCTGAGGGTAAGCTAGGAGGAACAGAAGGAATCTCTGGAACTCAACATATTGCCTTGGTTGATTGCGGATCTGATGAACTAAGCCTAAGCGAAGTTCAAGACGAGCTGTCATATATTAAGCGTACTGCTGGCGCGCCATTTGGCCATGCTGCTTTCTACGCTCCTTATATCAAGAATGCCGCCGATAGGTTTATTCCTCCAAGCGCATTCATCGCCGGCATTGCATGCTCACGCTATGTAAACGAAGGCTTCCAGCAAGCCCCTGCCGGAGCAAGATATCCACTAAGAGGCGCAAACGGACTCTTATTTGATATTACTGCCCAACAACAAGAAGTAACATATCCTCTAGGCCTCAATCCTATCAGAAGCCTTCCTAACAGAGGAATTGTAGCCTGGGGTGCTCGCACAACGAGCTCTAATGCTCTCTTTAAGTTTGTCAATACTCGCGCTATTCTTAACGTCCTACTCGACGTTCTTGCAAGAAGCTTCGATGACATTCTCTTTGAGCAAATTGACTCGGCGGGTACACTTTACGCAAGAGCTAAGTCTATCGCCTCTCAGGTAATGGGCCAACTCTATCGTCAGGGTGCACTATTTGGTGCAAGACCAGAACAGGCATATTTAGTTGTTTGTTCTGATGCTAATAATTCTGTATCAGATCTAGAAAACGGAACTCTCAGACTCGATGCTTACGTGGCTACATCACCCACACTTGAGCGCCTTGTTGTTACCGTTGTAAGAACACCGGCTGGTCAAGTTGCCCAGGTATCCGACTCGTTCTCTAGAAACGTTGACAGATTTGATTATCTTCTTAATTCCGCCACCATCCAGTAATTGAAAAATGCCCGATAATCAAGAAAATATATTAAACGCTAAAGAACCTCTATCATCTCAACAACCTAAAAAGATTGTACACATCGAGATGTTCAGAGCTGGACCTCAGATTAGCTCTTCGGGGCAAAAGATGATGTTCACAGAGGAGGATCTTGATCAGGTTGTAGGGACATATGCTCCCGATCAACATGAGGCTCCCTTGATCATCGGGCACGATCAAACTGATTCGACCCCGGCCCTTGGCTGGGTAAAAAATCTTTGGAGAAAGGGCTCACAACTTTGGGGTAAGGTTGAACTTACCCCTAAAGCCGAGAAACTAATCAAAGATGGAGTTTTTAAAAAAGTAAGTAGTTCTTTTTACTTACCAGACGCAGAGACAAATCCCCACCCAGGAAAATTGGCTTTGCGCCATCTAGGACTAGTTTCAATTCCCGCCGTAAAAGGCTTAGCAGCTTTTTCCGAGGGTGGATTTGACGACGAAAAGATTATCAATTTAGCCCCGCAAGAAGGGGAAACCATTATCTCGTTTAAAGAAGCCTTAGAAACAAAAAACTCTACTATGACTAGAAAAAAGAAAACAACTGACGTTGCTCAGGAGGTCTCGGTAGATCATGCCGAGGGCGGAATGACCGTCAACATTAACATCGGAGGAGGCGGTAAGCCTTCTGTATACGACGACTCTGGTAATCAAGTTGATGAGACAGGCGCTCCAGCTGATTATAAGATGGAGTATGCCATGGACGAAGAAACCGAAGAAGACATGCCCGCAGATACCGATTCTGAAATGCCTGAGGAGGGCATGGAAGGAGAAGGAGATGACATGGGCCTAGAGGACGAAGGTGGCGAAGAAGAAGCTCCAGAAGCCTCTGGTGAAGATGACATGGAAAGTGAGGAAGAGATGGGTTCAGAAGGAGAAGAAGCTCCTGCTGAAGACGACGGATCGGAAGATATCTCTGGCGAAATGGAAAACAATGATAAAAAAATTGCGTCTCTAGCAGCCGAGTATGAAGAAGACGAGCTTTTCCAAGCTTTAGCCCTTAAAAAGCAAGCAAGTTCCATGATGGAAAAAGATATGTCTTACGGAGAAATGCCCGAAGGACTTAAAAAGCACATGGAAGAAAAAGAAGGAAAGGGAGAGGATGAAGAGGAGGATAAAAAGAAAGAAGCTGATATGGGAGAAGAGCAAGTAAGCGATAACGCCGAAGAAGCTCCTGAAGAAGAGAAGGAAGAAGCCAAGGCTGACATGGCCGAGGACAAAACTGAAGAGGACGAGGACGAAGAGAAAAAGAAAACTGATATGTCAGAAAAGGTTAAAGAAGAGAAGACTGAAGAGTCAGCATCTCATTCTGAAGAAGCTGCGCCTCTGGCTACAGAAACTCTGGATCATAGCGAATCCGCTATGGGAGATCAGAGCATTAATGCCCTTAATGCTCGGGTAGCCGAATTAGAGGAAGAGCTCAACAGACAAAGAAAGCTTGCTCGCGAGAAAGAAATCTCCTCGTTTGCTGAAGGTCTTTACGAGGCCGGAAAGCTTACTGAACAGATCGTTCCTAAGTCCGATTTAGTTCGTTTCATGGAAACTCTTAATAATAAGAACTCCGTGAATTTCTCCGAGACCGGTAAGGCCTCTCAATTCGACTTCTTCCGCGGAGTCCTTGAGTCACTTCCCTCTATGGTCTCTTTTGAAGAGTTTGCTACTCCTGCATCTGCTCCTAAAAAAGCAAAGACAGTTGAGCCTAACGCTTCTGGATACGCTTATGATCCAAACACAGCAGATATCCATGCCGAGGCACTTTCATACGCCGAGGAAAATGACTGCGATTATTTAACAGCTGTTAAGCTTGTTATTGAAAATAAAAACTGAGGTAATTACTAATGGCAACAGATCCACGTTATATGTCTTTTGACCATCAGTATGTCGAGACTGTGGAAGTCACTGATGGTGGTGCTCTAACCGCCGGTGTTGAGGCTCACAGATTCGTTCTTCGTACTGGTGCTTATGCTTCAGCTGGTGGTTATGCCGCTGGCACAACTGTATATGATATCCCTGGTCAAGGCGAATTGACCGACAAGGGCTATCAAGTAGACGATGGTACAACCATCGTTTATGAAGGTCAACTCAATCCTTCAACCACACCTTACAAGCCTGGTGTTCTACTTTATCAAAAGCTACTTTCTGTTGTAACAGAAGGTATTGTTATTGTTGAAGTTGGTGCTTCCACAACCATCGCTGTTGACGGAGCCGTCGCTGCTGCTGCTAATGGCTTTGCTGCTGCCGCTAGCACAGGTAATCTTATCCTAGGTCGTTCACTTGATGCTATTGCTACAGGTGTAGGCGAATCTGGTTATATTCGCGTTAAGCTTGATCAAGCCGGCGTTTCTGCTTGCTAATAAATAAGGAGAGTAAATAATTATGATGAATTTAGATCAGGTTCGTGTAATCGATCCAATCCTAACCCAACTTGCCCAAGGCTACAAGAACGCTGAAGGCGTTGCAACATTCTTCGGTCCTGCGGTGTCTATGAACACCCGCGCTGGCCGTACCATGGTATTTGGCAAAGAAGCCTTTGCTGCTCAGAACTTCCTTCGTGCTCCTGGAACAAACATCCAGAAGATTCAGAATGAGTTCGGAACCAGAAGCTTCTCGCTTCGTCAAGAAGCTATCAGCTGGGAACTCGCTGAAGAGATCGCTGCTGAGGCTAAGAACGGCGCCGCTCAAATTGACCTTCGTCAATATGCTGCTAAGGATGCCGCTCAGCGCCTTATGCAATCATGGGAAGTCCAAGTTGCTGATTCAGTAACAAACGCTGCTTCTTACGAAACTTCCTGCACCTTCGACCTCGCAGTTCGCGCTGGTGGTGCTGACCAGTTCAACCAGGCCACCTCAGATGTCGAGGTTCTAATGGACGAGGCTAAGGAAGCTGTTCGTGCTCAGATCGGTGTCTATCCTAACAAGATGGTCATCAGCCCTGATGCTTTCAACGCCCTCAAGCGTAACAAGAGAATCCGTGACTTCATGCAGCGCGGCATTCTTGTCAACGAGGCTTCACTTGCCAACATCTTTGGTCTTGATGAGATCCGTGTTGCACGTCGTCTTAAGCTCAACCAGAGCACTGGAGCTCTTGAGAATATCTATGACAACATTGCTATTCTCTTCTACCAGCCTTCTGGTGCTACCGATGGCTTTGCACCTGCCCTCGATGCCAACTATGGCAACCCTGCTTTCGCTTATACCTACACACTCGCTGGGTATCCTATCGCTACTCCTGAGCGTTTCAACATTGAGCGCCGTGTATTCACCGGTGACATCCTTGTTGAGCGTAGCTTCGAGCTCGTAGGCATGGGCGAGAATGGTAAAGTCGGCGCTGGTGCTATCTTCACCAACGTTGTTGCCTGATTTTTATCACAATTCTCTTGAGGCCTTTAGGGGCCTCTTTTTTTTATGTCTATTTGTATAGACTCTTGGATAAAATTATATTATAGTTTAAAGTCTTTCTGTATTTTCAGAAGAGCATAAAAGAAGGCTAAGTGAGGCGCGTAAAGGCAAAGAGCCATGGAATAAAGGCAAAAGTTTAAAGAGTAATATACGCAAGTCACGATGACTATTAATATTAATCCA